>Ga0209480_10000014_pt1 | contig 265396 bp, 258 predicted proteins | sample JI61114C2DNA_FD_187501 | JGI IMG/M metagenome (GOLD analysis project Ga0209480, IMG submission 187501) | Wastewater effluent complex algal communities from Wisconsin, to seasonally profile nutrient transformation and Carbon sequestration -... | ecosystem: Engineered > WWTP > Effluent > Algae...
TGGTTGGAGTGGCTAGAGCGGCGCAAAGCAGCCGGTGAAACTGAATATTCAGATATCTACGCCCACCAAGAGCGGGCAGCTATTCGGGCTGAATCACTGCTGGCAGTGGCAAGGGGGGCGGTATGAGCGCTATCACATCCGAAAAAGGAAAAGGTGCTGAAAGCCGCGTCTTGTCTAGCTTGGCAAGTGATAGAGGTATCCATCATTTTCTGATTAAGCGCCCTGCCCTAGTGTTGCGAGCACTAGAGCAGGACTTCACACCAGCGACTGACACGGAGTCAATGACATGCAAGAACCAGTCTACCAGACCTTAGAAACCGATAGCGACCACTCAGACACCGCGAACTATGGTTATGAGCTAATCGCCTTCGTGACCACTTTATTAATCGTGGTCTTTATCGGCCTACTCCCTGCCTTGGCACAAGCCAACCTCAAGCAACTGCCCTTCTGTTTAGTTGGAATGGCCTTCGTCTTTGGCGCTTTGCTGGCTTACCACCATCAACACCATGCCCGCTTTTGGGTGTTTACGGTGGCGGCGGTTCTAATCACCACTGGATTCTAAGGGGCATAACCATGAATGAATTAGTTACCTATCAACACGGTGCACAACACCACGCCAAAGCGGTTCATTATTCACGCTACTACACCCTTGACCAGCTCAAACAGTTCTATAGCACTGCTAGCCTAGGGTTCATCTGTGCCAGCTTTGCCAGTTGGTGCTTAATGTCGTTCTTTATTGGTCAATTCTTTGCAGGTGCTGAATTTGAAGCTATGAGCGACTGGCGAGTGATTCAATACGTTTACGCAGCAATGGGAATTGCATTAGCCACGGCTATCACCCTAGCTGAAGTGGTTTTGTTTAACTCAGGTCGAGCGCGTGAATACTTGCTGGTTATGGGCTTTTCGGTCGGCTTTTCGATCTTTGCTGAATCAGCAGCGACTATGCAGAGAGAACAATCAACAGTAGCGTTTAAGTCGACACAATCCGAAGTGTATAAAGCCACGATTAGAGCCGTTGACGTATTGGCAACGAATAGCACCCTCTCCCCTGCTCAAATTAAATTAAGCCATTTACAAGCGAGTTTTACCGAAGCTAAGCAATTAGGTAAGCAAGCGGCAATGGATTCAATACAGGCGCGTATCTTGCGTTTAGAGCAACAGATTGAATTAGAGCAAGCGAATAAAGTGAATGCGCTACAGACTACAATTAGCCAAGCCAAAGCACTCGAATATGATGAAACCAAGCACCAAGCGATGATTCGATTCTTAGCCGAAGTGCTTGGCCTTAGTCATGTAGTCAGTTCTGCTCTACTCGCGTTCTTTCTGATACTCACCTTTAAGATTTGCTTTCACTATTTGGGTTCACAGCGTCAATTGAATGAGCGTGCTATCTCGATTAATACGGGGAAAATAAGCGCTTCAATTGAGCAGTTTAGAATTTCCAACACTGTCCAGGCAGTCGAAAACAGCCAAAATACAGCAAATGCCCTGCCCTATGTGAATCAATCGCTTAGCACTGTACCGGCTGTACATGTACAGCTAGAAAGCAGCCTAATCAACTTATTCAAGGAACACTTGGCACAAGGGCAGGTCGGTATCGCATTTAGAGACCTAAAATCATGGATTGCCAAGCACAGTGACGAAAAAACCGCGCTGTATGATTTGCAAGATGTGGCGGATAGTTTGCTGCATGAAGCGGCTAAGGAGGGCTTGCTAACTGAGAATCCAGAGTATGAAAAGGGCAATCGTAAACCGCGCTACTTGAAAACCTCCTGATAAAAACAGGGCAGGGTAGCAACACCAAGAGCCGGACTCGTTCCGGCTTTTTTATATCTGCATATTTATTTTTTGTGCTTTCTAAATGCCCTATGAAGCACAAAAGGTATAGATCGGGGTATAGATAAACTGAAAATTGCAGATTCTTGGTTAAATCTAATAAAGCAAATGGTCATATAAACTATTCATTTATAAGGCTTTAAATCTATTTAAGGCGCTAGGAATAGAGCTAATAGCCAACTGATTACAAATCAGTTGATTGGTAAAAATAATGGTTTGCGTTGTTTAAAGATGAACAATGAAAGGCTTAACAAGAAAATCGCCTTGTGTCATTGGGTTTGTCGGGCGTGAAAACTACACAAGCGGCTTAGTGGAGTCTAAAAAGCGTTTCACGCTCCACTAGCTTAATCATAAGACTCTAACTGAACAGCCGATTTAGCATGTCCCTGTTCATGTCCCTGTTTTGCGTAGATGTCCATGTTCTAGGATGGACAGTTATAGACATAAAAAAGCCCTGAAACATTGCTGTATCAAGGCTTTATGAACTTCTGTGCATGTCTATACACAAGAAAATGGTGCCGAGAAGAAGACTCGAACTTCCACGGGTTGCCCCACTAATACCTGAAACTAGCGCGTCTACCAATTCCGCCATCTCGGCCAAGAGAGTAATACCTCAAGTGCCTGGCAGAATACCGAGCCTATCTTTTTTTGTCAAACAAAAATTCGGTCAATTTGGTATCCTAGGCGTCTAAAAACCACAAACATTAAAACAAGGAATTCTGTTGAAACTAAAAGATCCGTATCTCGAACGTGAGGCTGAAAAATACGATAACCCCATTCCCAGCCGCGAAGTTATTTTGCAACTGTTGACTGAAAGCCCACACCCCTTAGATTTTCCAGACCTAGCGACTGCTTTAGGTCTCTCCGAAGAAATCGACATTGATGCGCTACGTAAACGTTTGCGTGCGATGGAGCGTGACGGGCAAATTCTCTTTAATCGCCGCCGCCAATATGTGCCGGTTTCCCGCGCTGATTTAATCTCAGGGCGCGTCACCGGCCATCCCGACGGTTTCGGTTTTTTGATCCCTGATGACGGCTCGCCTGATCTATTTTTGCACGCGAAGCAAATGGATAGCGTCATGCATGGCGACCGCGTGCTTGCCAGTGTACGCGGCTTAGACGCCAAAGGGCGGCGCGAAGGTGCTGTTGTTGAAGTGCTCGAACGCGCCACTGAACAAGTCGTAGGGCGCTTAGTGGTTGAAAGCGGAATTGCTTTCGTAGTACCTGACAATAAGCGTATTACTCAAGAAATTCTGATTCCGCCCGATCAATTGCATGAGGCCAAGCCGGGGCAAATTGTTGTCGCTGCGATTATCGAGCATCCGACCAAACGTTCGCGCGCGATTGGCAAAGTTGTTGAAGTGCTGGGTGATCACATGGCTCCGGGCATGGAAATTGATATTGCGATTCGTAGCCACGAACTGCCGTTTGAATGGCCGTCTGCAGTCACTGAAGACGCCGACCGCTTTGGCTATGAAGTCCCCGAACGTGCTAAACAAGACCGCGAAGATTTGCGCTCACTCCCCTTAGTGACAATTGATGGCGCTGATGCCAAGGATTTCGATGATGCCGTCTTTTGTACGCGTGAAGATCAACACTGGCGCTTATTGGTCGCGATTGCCGACGTTTCCCATTATGTGAAATCTGGCACTGCTTTAGATAAAGAAGCCACCTTGCGCGGTACTTCGGTTTATTTCCCCGGCAAAGTTATTCCGATGCTGCCAGAGATTCTTTCCAATGGCCTCTGCTCATTGAATCCACAAGTCGATCGCTTATGCATGCTTTGCGAGATTCGTTTGGATGATGAAGGTACGGTCATTGATTTCCAATTCAAACAAGCGGTGATGAATTCGGCAGCGCGTCTGACCTATGAGAAAGTCGCGGCAATGGTAGTCGATCATAATACTGAGCTGCGGGCGCAATACGCTGAATTAGTTCCACATTTAGATAATTTGTATGCGCTCTATCACACCCTGAATCAGGCAAGATTAGAGCGTGGCACGATTGATTTTGAAACCACTGAAACCAAAATTATTTTCGGTGAAGATCGCAAAATCGACGCGATTGAGCCGAGCGTGCGCAATGACGCGCATAAAATTATTGAAGAATGCATGATTCTTGCCAATGTCTGTGCGGCGCGTTTCTTAAAAGAGCATGAGATGCCTGCTTTGCATCGCGTGCATGCGCCACCTACTACAGAAAAGCTCGAAGATTTACGCGCTTTCTTAGCCGGTGTTGGCTTGTCTTTGGGCGGTGGTATGGAGCCAGAGCCAGCGGATTATGCACGGGTACTACAACAAGTGCAGGGACGCCCTGATTTCCATTTAATTCAAACTGTACTGCTGCGTTCGCAATCTCAAGCGCAGTACAGCCCTGATGCAGAAACAGGCCATTTTGGCTTGGCGCACGAGGATTATGCGCATTTCACCTCACCGATTCGCCGCTACCCTGACTTGTTAGTGCATCGGGGCATTCGCCATATTTTAACCGGCGGCACGGCTGCAAATTTCACCTATAGCCTCGCGGACATGCAAGCGCTCGGTGAACATTGCTCCATGGCGGAACGGCGTGCGGATGATGCAAGTCGTGATGTCACCGCATGGTTGAAATGCGAATACATGCAAGAACATGTCGGCGAAGTGTTTGATGGCATTATTACTTCGGTGACTAATTTCGGCTTGTTCGTGGAGCTATCGGATATTTATGTCGAAGGCTTGGTACATGTGACAGCACTCACCAATGACTACTATCGCTATGATCCGATCCGCCAACGCTTAACCGGTGAAAGCTCAGGGCGGACTTTCCGCTTAGCCGATAGCATTCGGGTGAAAGTAGCGCGTGTTGACTTGGACGAACGCAAGATTGATTTTGTCCTCGCTGATAGTGCTGAGAAGAGTGAAAAACGCAGCGGCCGGACGAGCAAAGTCAGCAAGCCTAAGGCCAGCAAAAGCCCTAAAACCAGTAAAAGACCTGTAGCACGTAAGAAGAAACGTTAATGGCTAAAACGATTATTTACGGCTTGCATGCCGTGGAAAGCGCCTTGCGCAACGATCCAGAAAATATTGGTACGATTTGGCTGGAGAAAAACACCCGCAATGATCGCTTGAAGAAATTACAAGCCCAAATCTCAGAAGTGGGTGGCCTGAAAACCACCACGACTGACGTTGATCAGCTGAATAAAATGGCGAGCACCGGTCGTCATCAAGGTGTAGTAGCGGAATATTACAAAGCCAAAGACTACACCGAAAATGACCTCTACGACCTGCTGGATGAGCTGGATAATGACAGCATCCAGCCCTTCCTATTGGTGCTAGATGGTGTGACTGATCCGCATAATTTGGGCGCTTGTTTGCGCACTGCGGATGGTGCTGGTATCCATGCGGTGATTGCCCCGAAAGACAACGCGGCCAGCATTAACCCAACCGTGCGCAAAGTCGCCTCCGGTGCTGCCGAAGCGGTACCTTTTATTACAGTGACTAATCTGGCACGGACTTTAGATAGTTTAAAAGAGCGCGGAATTTGGCTCACCGGTACGAGTGATAAGGCACAGAAAACCTTATATCAAGCTGACTTAAAAGGCCCAATGGCTTTAGTCATGGGGGCGGAAGGTACAGGGATTCGCCGCCTGACTGAAGAGCGCTGTGACTTTTTGATTTCGATTCCAATGTCTGGACAGGTATCGAGTTTGAATGTATCGGTAGCGACTGGCGTTTGTTTGTATGAGGCTTTAAGGCAGCGGCAGAAGTAAGCCAACTCAAGGATTAAAGCGCTCTGCTTTAATCCTCCAACAAATACTCCCCACGCGATTCCAGCTTTTCCTTGCCCACGATCTTAGCGATTGAGCAGCCCGGCCGCACATATTTATGGATATTCCGCGAAATAATCACCCCATCGGTGCCCGCTAAAATGGGCATACGCTCCACAAAAGCGCCCTCACCATCCAAAGCGATGAGATCAGCGAGCACATCGCCTTTTTTCACGGCATCACCTAATTGGACTTTATAAGCCAGCAAGCCTGCTTGTTGTACGCGGGTCATTTCAGTCGCGGCTAAATCAGTACCTGCTGGCGTTGCTACTGGACGTGGGCGAATCAAGTCACCACCAATTAAAGCTTGGCTTTGCAGGAAGCCATATAAGCGCTCAGCATCCTCTTGATTGAGCGCATCAAAGGTATCGAATTGACCGCGATACTCAAGGGTCGCAGAATGGCAAGCTAAGGGAATAACTTTATCAGGATAGGCTTTGGCTAGATCCAGCCAGACATTTGACCAAACCTCATCAAAGGAATAACCACCGCTATCTTCAGCAAATAAAGTGGCCGCAGCCCCCATCCAATCGGATAAATCCTGCATGACTTTAGCGGATTGCGGTACGCTGAAAATATGCGGCAGAGCCTCATTATCGCAATGCAAATCCAGCACATAATCAGCATCAAAGGCTTCTTGCATGACACATTGGCGTTGCTGCTGTAAGGCATTCACAGGCTGTTGTTGCTTGAGCCAGTCTTTAACTGCAGCACGTACTAATTGAATATTATGAGCGGCATTATCACCCAATTGATTCGCTAGCTTTGTATGGATTGCTTTAAATAAATCCGGCCAATTGCGGTTAAAATTCACCCCAGAAGCACGATCATAGCGGCCTTGGTGTTGGCGAAAACCTATATCGCCCATGCCCAGCGGATTCACCATGGGGAAGACCACCAAGCGAGCCTTTAGGAAGCCTTGTGCCTCAGCTTGTTCGAGCAATTTTAAGAGGTGGTGTAATACCAAAATCCCCGGCTGCTCATCGGCATGCAGCGCTGCTTGTAAGTAAACTTTTTTTTCGGCTTGTTCAGAGCCAAGTTTAAAATAAACTAACTGCGTCGTCTTACCCGGTGAATCACCGGTAATTGTGCGGACAATTTTTTTCATAAATTTAATAGCCGCTATTAACGCGTGTAATTCGGTTTAATTTTCAGACTGACATCGACATTCAAATGCCGAGTGAGGCGTTTATAAACCAAATTACATAGGTAAAAAATCAAAATAGAAACTACTAAAAAATAAAAGGCAGCAGCAGAAAAATGCAAGAATAGATTGTAATCTTTTTCATACAACTCTCCGGCTTTATTCATTAAATCTTGCTGTTTATTAATCACTGGCATGGTGAAATAAACCAAAGTAGTGGAGTGAAATAAGAACACCACTTCATTCGTATACGCAGGCCAAGCTAAGCGCAACATATTCGGCCAAATCGACGTGCGAAACTCCTGTTTTTTGCTCATTCCTACTGCACGTGCGGCTTCGATTTCGCCCTTAGGTGTTGATTGCAACGCCCCATAAAAGATTTCCGCCGCATAAGCTGCCGTATTTAACACCAATACCAAGGGGCCAATGAATAAGGGGCTGAGCATCAACCAATCTAGGCCTAAAGGCTTCCATAAAATCGGATTCAGTGCCAAACTCATCGAGTAAAACATGAAGAATTGAATGAATAAAGGTGAACCACGGAAGGCATAAATATAAGTACGGACTGGCACAGAAATTAGCTTGTTTTTGCTGCCTTTGCCTAAAGCGAGTAAAACAGCGAATACAAAGCCTAATGGAACCGCAGCAACTAAGAAATAAATATTATAGAGCGCAGGCTTAAAGAGAATAATCAGATCGTGAATAAACGGGATATTTAAAATCGAGTCCATTAATTAGCCCTCGCCATACCGCGTCCAGCACGGGCTTGTAAGAAGCTAAAGAACTTCTCAGAAAGGAAAGTGAGCAGGATATAAAAAACAAATAATACTAGATAATATTTCCAGCGCCAATCAGGATGCACCAAACCCGCCAAGGGTAAATAGTTAGGTGTGCCTAAGCGATCCGCCCAATCTACAATATCGCTAATTTGTAGCAGTGATAATAAAGAAGTCGCCTTTAAGAGTAGCAACCAGACATTCGACAGCCCCGGCAAAGCATAAACCCACATTTGCCGCACTTGAAAGCGCCAAAAAACTTCACGCGCATTAAAACCGAAGGCGTGTGCCGCCTCTAATTGGCCTTTAGGTACTGCTTTTAAAGCGCCATAAATAACATTAGCGGCGAAAGCACCATACACAATCCCCAAGGAGAAACAGGCCATCACCAAATATTCAGTGGTGCTTAGGAACCATTGCGCATCCTTACAGGCCACCCCACCGGCAGCAGCCACGGCTTCGGGTGAGCAATACATCTTCGCCATGACGTATTCAACGCCTTGCTCGAAAGCTAAGGGGAAGAATAATAGAAACAGAACATCCGGCACGCCACGCACCATGGTGGTGTAGATATCCCCAATCCAACGCAAAGGAGCAAAATTTGAGAGTTTGGCAGCAGCTCCGAGCAGGCCAAATACCACTGCTAGCCCTGCACCACAAACCGCAGCAATTAGTGTGTAACGTACACTGGCATACCAAGCGATGTGTTTGCCATTCGTGAGGTAGGCTAAGGTCGCCATACCATCCGGCCCGACCCAATCGGTGAGCCAAGTGGGAAGCATCTCAAACATGAAAGCCCCTTGCTAAATTATCGACTAACTGTGCTAATCCTCTCCTTAGCTTGAAAGAGAGGATTAGATTCTCAGCTCACTAAAGCCGCTTACTTTTTATAGAAGGGGCCAACATCGAAGTATTTTTTGATCAATTCATCTAAGCTGCCGTCTTTTTTCATTTCAGCCAAGGTAGCATTGACCTTCTCATGCAACTTGGCATCATCAGGACGCATCCCAATCCCAATCCCGCCGCCGATCACTTCTTCAGGGCCAACGACTATCAATTCGCCATTCGAACCCTTCGCGCTCGTCTTCACAAACTCGCCATCCGCCAACACCGCATCAACCGTGCCAGCCATTAAATCAGCTAAGGTTTGATCAGCTTTTTCATACGATTTCAGCGTGTTTTTGGCCGCCCATTTTTCTTGAGCAAAGGTTGCTTGAATGGTAGCGCCTTGCACACCAATACTTTTACCTTCGAGCTTATCGAAATCCAATTTAGTGTCTTTTTTCACTAAGTACAGTGAAGGATCAACGGGTTTATATTCTTCGCTGAAGGTAATGCTCTTTTTGCGTTCGTCCGTAATCGACATGCCTGCCATGATGGCATCATAGTTACCGGCTAATAAATTAGGAATAATCGAATCCCATTCATTGACGATAAATTCGCAAGTCATTTGCGTGCGCTTACAGATTTCATTGCCTAAATCGACTTCAAAACCGGCTAATTTACCTTGATCATTCATAAAGTTATAAGGAGCATAAGCGCCTTCTGTGCCAATGCGCAGTTTGTCTTCTGCCAACACTTGCCCACTTGCTAAGGCTGCCCCCAAGGTAACTGCTAATAACCATTTTTTGCTCATGCTATACACTCCAACTAGATATTATTTCATAGACGTATTGGATAAAAACTGCCGTAAGCGCTCTGACTTCGGCTTACTAAAGACCTCTAAAGGATTGCCCTGTTCCTCAATTAAGCCTTGATGTAAAAAAATCACTTTATTCGAAACATCCCGCGCAAAACCCATCTCATGCGTCACCACCAACATAGTCATGCCCTCTTCCGCGAGCTTGCGCATCACTGCTAGCACTTCGCCGACGAGTTCAGGGTCTAAAGCCGAGGTGGGTTCATCAAATAAAATCGCATCTGGGCGCATCGCTAAGGCACGCGCAATCGCCACACGCTGTTGTTGACCACCGGATAAGAAGGCGGGATAAGTATCCGCTTTGTGAGCAATGCCGACTTTGTCTAAATAATCCAAAGCAATATCGCGAGCCTCGGCTTTGGAGATGCCCTGTACATGCACCGGCGCTTCCATCACATTTTCTAAAATGCTTAAGTGCGCCCAAAGATTGAATTGCTGGAAGACCATGCCGACACGGCTACGTAAGTGCTGTACTTGCTTGGGATCAATGGCAGTGCGCAAACCTTTATGCGTGGTCTTAAGCCGGATGGCCTCACCTGCTAAATGAATTTCGCCTTGATCAGGCATTTCTAAAAGATTGATACAGCGGAGAAAAGTCGATTTACCCGAACCCGAAGAACCAATTAAGGAGATCACATCGCCCCTCTCAGCTGCTAATGAAATGCCATGCAGGACCTCTAAGGATCCAAAGCGCTTGTGGATATTCTGCACATCAAGGACTGCCGTCATTGAATCACCTTCCTCTTCCCATTCCCAAGCTATTGATAAGTGACATTATGATCTCGGCTGTAACCTGAATGCAACACCTCAAACGACTGCAAGCCACCGATGTTAAATATCCACAACTCGCATTATTACCTCTTGCAAGATTGATGCCCGTCGCCTATGTTGTATTTATCACACACTAGTTCTTAGAGAAACCCAAAATGTATCAATTAAAACGACTCGCAGCCGCATTGCTCCTCGCCTTGCCAGTGTCTTTGGTCTATGCCGCAGATATTAGCTATCACTACGGTGACCAAGACTATAGTGGCAAAACCTTGCCCGCTGCGGTTCGAATTCAATTAAATGAACTCGAAACTAAGATGAATCAGCAGCGTAAAGAAATTATTGATCAATATATTTTAGATGCTTGGTTGCGCGATAAAGCTAAGGAAGAAGGCAAAACGCCTGAAGAATATGCAGCCAAAGCGCTTGAAGTGAAAGAGCCTGACGAAAAAGCTTTACGCAAATACTATGATGCGAATTGGGAACGCATTCAACGCCCCTACAAAGAAGTCAAAGAAGAATTAGTAGCGGCTGTTTGGGCAGAACAACAACAAGAAAAAATTAAAGAAGTACTGCAACAAATCACCACTGAGAAAAACTATAAAGTTAGCTTACCTGAGCCAGAAGCCTTAGTTTTTGAGGTTAAAACTGAGGGCTATCCAAGCAAAGGTAGCGCAAATGCAACAGTGACTTTAGTCGAATTTGCTGACTTTCAGTGCCCACACTGCAAAGAAGGCTCAGAGATTGCCGACAAAGTGATGAAAAAGTACAGCGATAAAATGCGCATTGTTTATCGCCACATGCCCATTAATCCTTCTGGCATTTCGCGTAAAGTTGCAGCGGCTTCGATCTGCGCTGATCAGCAAGGTAAATTCTGGGAATATCACGATTTAGCCTTCAAAAACCAAGAAAAGCTAGATGATACATCGCCGCTGAAGCTCGCTATTGAGCTGAAATTGGATGAAGAGAAAATGAAAGCTTGCTTGGCAGATCCGAAGACCAGTGAAGCCTTAACTGCCTCTGAAACCGAAGGGCGTAATCTGGGGGTGAATGGCACTCCAGCCTTCTTTGTCAATGGTCAACCTTTCCGCCCACAATTGGATATGGAAAAGGAATTGATCGCTGCAGTTGAAAACGCTTTGGGTAGCTCGACAGCGACTGGTATGACTCCAACTCCGGTGTCTACAGAGAGCAGTGCTAGCACCACGGCAACGATGCCCACTAGCACTTCAACAACTAGCGCCAGCACGACGCCAGCCCCAACTACCGCTCCTAGCACTGAAACACCAGCGCCTGCAACAGGCGCTGGTGTAGGTACTTGTACTAGTGGCTCTGCTGCTGGTAGCGACGCTGTTAACTGCAAACCTGAATAAGTTATTGGGAAATAATACCCTAGTCCCTAATAGATACGACTAGGTTAGAGGGTTTCAGGCTTTTTAGCTGAAACCCTAATTCAACAACTTAAGCTAATTCAGCCATCGACTCAGCCAAAATATCCAAGCCGCGCTTTAATTGCTCATCTGGCACAGTTAATGGCATTAAAATACGCACCACATTCCCATAAATCCCGCACGATAAGAGAATCAAACCTTTATCACGGGCTTTAGCTACTAAAGCGCTCGTTAATTCAGGGGAAGGTTTGCCATCTTTCATCAGTTCAATCGCAATCATCGCCCCTAAGCCACGCACTTCAGCGATCACAGGATATTGCTTAGCTAGATCTTGTAATCGGGTGGTAACTTGTTCGCCAATTGCACGGCAGCGCTCCAAAAGATTTTCTTCTTTGAAGACTTCAATCACCGCTAAAGCAGCCGCACAAGCCACGGGGCCACCCGCATAAGTGCCACCTAAGCCACCGGGGCCGACCACATCCATCACTTCGGCTTTACCGACCACACCCGATAAGGGGAAGCCACCAGCAATCGACTTAGCAAAGGTCATCAGATCAGCATTAACCCCCATTTGCTCCATCGCAAAGAAAGTGCCGGTACGCCCTGCACCGGTTTGTACTTCGTCCGCAATCAGCAGGATGCCGTGCTTATCACAAATATCACGCAAACCTTGCATGAACTCCTTGGGCGCTACATAGAAACCGCCTTCACCGAGTACTGGCTCGAGCAAAATTGCTGCAATATTTTGTGGCTCCGCATCAAACTTGAAAATGCGCTCAATCGACGCTAAAGCGTCTGCGGTACTAATCCCATGCAGCTTACTTGGGAACATCGCGCGGTAGACATCACCGGGCATAATACCCATGCCTGCGCTATACGGTGCGACTTTGCCAGTCAACGCCAAAGTTGCCATCGTGCGCCCATGATAACCGCCACCGAAAGCAATCACGCCGGTACGTTTGGTATAAGCACGGGCAATTTTCACCGCATTTTCAATCGCTTCTGCACCAGTGGTGAACAGTGCGGTTTTCTTGGCGAAATTACCCGGTGCTAATTCATTAACCTTTTCGCACAGCTCCACATAAGGTTCATAGCCCATCACCATAAAGCAGGTATGCGAAACTTTGTCCAACTGCGCTAGCACAGCGGCTTTCACTTTAGGATGCAAGTGGCCGGTATTGAGAACTGCAATCCCGCCAGCGAAGTCGATTAATTCGTGCCCCTCGACATCACGCACGGTGGTATTTTGCGCTTGTTCAATAAAATGCGGATGCAATAAACCGACGCCACGTGCGACTGCGGATGTTTTACGCTCAATTAAACCTGCATTCGTCTTTTTCATTCTGCTAACTCCAAAAGCTTGACTAGCTTTTAAATATTCATACACAAGTATTTAAGTTCTAAGTATTCATCAATGCCATGATGCGAACCTTCGCGGCCTAAACCAGACGACTTCACCCCACCAAACGGGGCTACTTCGGTTGAGATCAGGCCAGTATTAATCCCTACCATGCCATATTCCAAAGCTTCCGCGACGCGCCATACGCGTCCTAAATCACGTGCATAGAAATAAGCAGCTAAGCCGAATTCGGTATCATTGGCCATACGAATCACCTCCGCTTCATCTTTAAAGCGGAATAACGGCGCTAAGGGGCCAAAGGTTTCTTCCTTAGCCAGCAACATCCCGGGCTGAGCCTCAGTAATCACCGTCGGTTCAAAGAAAGTCCCCCCCAAAGGATGCCGATGTCCACCCGTGGCTACCTGAGCACCTTTACTGACTGCATCTGCTAAATGCTTTTCGACTTTACTTACGGCTTTTTCATCAATTAAAGGGCCAGTGGTAATGCTATCGTCGAGGCCATTGCCAACTTTGAGCTTTTCGACAGCAATAACTAGCTTCTCAGCGAATTGCTCGTAAATACCCTCTTGCACGTACAAGCGATTGGCACAGACACAGGTTTGGCCTGCATTGCGATATTTAGAAATAATCGCACCCTGCACCGCAGCATCCACATCAGCATCATCGAACACGATGAAAGGTGCATTGCCGCCGAGTTCTAACGATAGCTTTTTGATGGTTGGAGCGCATTGCTCCATCAATTTCACGCCCACAGCCGTTGAGCCGGTGAACGAGAGTTTGCGCACGACTGGACTAGCACACAGCACATCACCCACCGCACGTGAACCGTGAACATCGGCAGTTACCACATTAAACACACCTGCTGGAATGCCTGCTTGCGTGGCTAATTCTGCTAAAGCTAAAGCAGAGAATGGCGTCTGTGGTGCTGGCTTTAACACCATCGTACAGCCCGCCGCTAAAGCCGGGCCTGCTTTACGGGTAATCATTGCAGACGGGAAATTCCACGGCGTAATCGCTGCGGCCACCCCAATCGGCTGCTTGATCACCACAATGCGCTTGTCCGCTTGATGCCCCGGAATAGTCTCGCCATACACGCGCTTCGCTTCTTCCGCAAACCACTCCACAAAAGAGGCTGCATAAGCAATTTCACCACGCGCTTCGGTCAGTGGCTTGCCCTGCTCCAGCGTCATGATATGCGCTAATTCTTCTTGATTCGCCATCATTAACTCAAACCAACGGCGCAAGCGACTCGCACGCTCTTTCGCCATCAGCGCTCGCCAAGCCATTAAAGCCGCTTCAGCGGCATTAATGGCTTGTTGAGTATCTGCAGCGCCCATCAGCGGCACTTCGCCTAATAACTCATGCGTCGCTGGATTCTTAATCCCATAGCGCTGTTGGCTGACCGCATTGACCCAAGCACCATTAATGTAAGCCTGTTGTTTGAACAACTTCATATCTTTGATTAACACATCCCACCTCTTGCAGGGTTTAGTGCTAGCCTAGCTAACTTGTTAAATAAAATTGACGTTTTAACTAAAAATGTTAAATTTATTTATCGCATAAATAAGACAAGCTCGCAAGTACCTTGATATACTCCAGCAACTATTTGGCTATGGCTTATTTACAAGGAACCAAAACCATTGAACAACGCGGAGCAGCCCAACCCTAAGCAAAATGACTTCGATTTAGGCGCACGCTTGCGCTATGTGCGCCAAGCGGCAGGCTTATCGCAGCGCGAATTAGCTAAGCGGGCAGGCATGACGAATGCAGCGATTTCAGTGATTGAAAATAACCAAAGTAGCCCGTCAGTAGCCTCTTTGAAAAAAGTACTTGAAGTGATTCCACTCTCTTTGACCGATTTTTTCGCGCTTGAAACACCCGCCGAATACAAAATTTTCTTTCAGTCTGAAGAATTAGTTCCCATCACCCAAGGTGCAGTGCAGTATCGACAAGTCGGTGATATGCGCTACCACAACTTGCAGATTTTGCATGAGCGTTATACCCCCGGTGCAGATACAGGGCGTAGCATGCTGCAACACGAATCTGAAGAAGGCGGAATTGTCTTAGAAGGCACGCTGGAGCTCACCGTAGGCGAGCGCAAAACCATTCTTAAGGCAGGCGATGCTTATTTATTTGATAGCCGCCAACCGCATCGCTTTCGCAATATCGGCAAGGTTGATTGTGTGATTGTGAGTGCTTGTACACCGCCTTATTTATAAGCCAAATAGGGCGCTTTACTTTATTAGTTTGAAACGCGCAATCCACCCCCACCTCACCCCCACTTGCGCCTATACTTCCCGCATGGAAGCTCAAGATTATTACCCAGCCTTACTCAGTCACGATGCGCGTTCAAGCAGACTGAAACCCTCACGCAACCATAGAAACCGTGGTGCAGCTATACAGTGATTTATCTTTGGAGAAATGGAATATGTATGTAACGGAATTTGAAACCGAACTAGGCCGCACCGTGCTCGCCGCGAATGAACAGGCTTTGACAGGGTTGTGGTTTGCGGGTCAGCGCCATTTTGACGGGATTCCAGACACTTGGATTTATGAGGAGGCTCCGATTTTGAAGGCTGCGAAACAGCAGGTTTTAGACTACTTCGAAGGCAAGTTGCAGGCATTTAATCTACCATTAGAACCCTTAGGCGGCACGCCCTTTCAGCAACGTGTTTGGCAGGCTTTGCAAGGCATTGATTACGGCATGACTTGTAGTTATAGCGATATTGCCAATCAACTGAATCAGCCGAAAGCGGTGCGTGCTGTGGGTGCGGCGGTGGGGGGAAATCCTTTGACGATTATTATTCCTTGCCATCGTGTGTTGGGCAGCCAGAAGCAATTGACAGGGTATGCGGGGGGCTTGGAGCGTAAAAGTTGGCTGTTGAAGTTGGAGCAGACTACTAAGTTGAAGACTGAGGCTTATAAGCTTCAGCCTTAGCAATTAGTGAGTACTGAGAGACTACAAGTTTATACGTCAATTAAAGTCTTGAATGCTTGCTTATAATGGGTACTTGGCCTTGAGGTTTAAGCGGTTGGCATGGAAGATACTAAAGAGATAATACCAAAAGATGTGCTCCTGCCGCCGCCGGATACAGCGTCCTAATGGCAGCATCGAAAGTCACCAGCCGCGCATCATGCTGGATCGCCAGCGAATATAGATAAGCATCAGTAATTTGCCTATGCCCGATCACGTAGCCTTGCTGGAAAACCAGCCCATCGAGTAAGGGCAAACTATCCTCCCAGAACTGATGCGACGGAATTTCAGTCATCAGTTTTAACAAACCTAAGGCATCGGCAAGATTGGTTGCGTCCGGTAAAATTTTTGGATTGGATGACAAACGTACCAAGGCACTCTGGGTCAATGGGCAAGTCGCCCAACCATATTGCTGTTCCCGATTAAACCATTCATGAGCTGCTTCATGGTGGATATGCGAAGGCCAAGCCAGCGCTACCAATACATTGACATCTAATAAGGCAGGCTTCATGCCTCATCATCCAACAGTTTGATATGTTCAGGGGTAATGGTTGCAGCATTGACTGGAATCTTAAACACTGGAAACAAACCACGTTGGCTGTATTCAGGGGCTTTCTGTAAACCTTTGCGTGCCAGCTCAGATAGTACTGTACCCAGTGCTTGTTTGTTCTGTTTGGCAATATAGCTAACGATGGTGAATATATCGTCGTCAATAGTTAAGGTGGTACGCATGCTAAGCCTCTTACTTTATTTTGTACAAGTAGGCTAAGTATAGATGCTTTGATGATTTAGCATCAATGCATGTTGAGGAGAGGTGTTTAAATCCCCGCTTCCTGTAATTTCTCCAGCAACAAAACCAATTCAACAGCACCTTCGTAGTGCAAATCCTCATTCTTAGTCAAAGCCAAATCCCGCTTTCCGGCAATAATAGCTTGTAGCTTATACAGAAAATTTTTATGAGCCTGCCAATCATCTCGCCCAAGCAACTGCCTAATCACACTTGCAAATTTCTCACTTTGTCCTTGGGATATGGCTTGCAAAATATCATAGGACAATACGTAATAGACACTTCCATAGTTACTTCCACCGCTCCGTCGATAAGCTAGAAAAGCTTCAAATGCCTGTTGGTGAGCTATCCGTGCTGCTTGTGAATTGCCACTAGACTGTTCCAGATCGTGTAAGATACCCCACGTTTTCCATGGCTCAGCCTCATGAGAAAACGTTTGTTTACACTTAATTGCTTGTCGTAGTTTTAAACGAGCTTCTGCGTAACTCCCTAGTTTAGTTAAGGTATCAGCAAGATTACTAAGGGTAATGCCTTCATGGTATAAATCCCCTAACTCGCTATAAATTTTCACTGCTTGCTGATAAAAAACTACCGCCTGCTCCAGATCATTCCACGCATCATACAAACTACCCAACTCAGTCAGACTGCTCGCTTCACCCATGCGATTTTCCTGCTGGATTTCAAGCATCAATGATTCACGATAAGCTTGCTCAGCCTGTACATAGTCACCTATTTCCGTATATGTCATTCCAATTAGATGTAAAGCTGTTGCTATTGCTTTCGTATCATTCAATTGCTTGAAAACTGCCAGAGATTTTTTATGTTCTTGCAGAGTAACGATGTGGATTTTCTGATTCAGCCCTACAGAAGCAAGACGGCTTTTACCTGCTGCAACGCTACGAGCATTACCCATGTTTTCAGCTTGCTGAATGAATTTCTCATAAGCTGATGTAGCATCTACTAATTGCCCTAATGTCAGAAGGCAATCTCCTTGTTCAAGCAATGCAACTGAAGCCCCCACTCTCCCTTGCTCTCCAATTTGCTCAAAACAGCTTTGCGCTTGCCGCAAATGCAGAAGCGCCTCTGTAGCTGCACCAGATATTCTTAGCACTCGTCCTAATAGGAAATATACTCTCGCCAAATCATAATTTGCCCCAACATAAGCCTGCTCTCCTGCCAATTGGCACTGCCGCAACAAATTTTGAGTTGTTTGATATGCAGCTTGTATATTCCCCTGCTGTAGCAGTTGCTCGATGTTCATACGTTCATTTTCAAAGCGTACAGAACTCCACTTGTCTAAAGCCATTGCCGCCTGTGTGCGCCATACCATTACCTGGGCTAGTGCCTGCGGTTGATGCAAGTTTCCCAGCAAATGCTCAACACTACCTACCTTATCAACCACCACTTCCGCCGCCACGTTTCCGACCCGCAAATCTTCTACCAGCATTTGTAGATAGGTCATCAAATTGGGTAACTCTAATTGGACAAGGATAAAAGCCAGCTTTGTATCTTTGAACATTTGCTGATAAAGAAAACCTACCAGTTGCTCCATCGCATCTTGCCAACGTTGCCGATAGGTCTCACGCTGTTCATCTGTTAGCTCTCCATACAAATACGATGGCAAAGCAGGATCAAAACGGAGGTAGCTGTAATTGTCAATGAACTGTGCCAATCCAATATAAATCAAATTATTGATGAGTATGGCAGTTTTATCTACATCCACATCCAATGTGAGTGCTAGTGATGCAACGTTTCCACCATCATGAAACACTGCCAGTCCGGCAATCTGCTCACGCATATCTGGCGACAGCCGCCGCAGGGAGAGTTCCAAGCTGGCGAACAGCGATAGTTCGCGTTGCCCCGGATGGCGTTGTTCCAGTTCCTGTATGATCGCCCGCACATTCGTTGTGGTCGCCTTTACCCCGCGCTGTGCCAGTTCCCGCGCCAACAGCACCAACGCCCGCGCATGGCAACCGACAGCATTCACCAGATCGTCCACTTCCTGCGGCGTATTGCCCTGATCATCATGGCGCAGGAGCAAGCCTTCGTTATTCATCACCTGCATCACCAATGCTTTGGCATCACTTAGGCTCAATGCGCCAAGTTCAATATCGCAGGCTTTGTGGTTGAAGGGAGCGGGCAGTGGTTCGCGGGTCGTGAATAGTAAACGAGTTTGGGGGGATGATTTCAGTAATGTATCAGCCAGAGCCAACACTGGCTCAGTGTTTCCTACATCTGCCAGCAACGATTCCATGTTGTCGATGACTAACAGGGTGTGTACTGCCTGCAACACTTGCATGATTGGCTGCAAAGCAGCATCCAAATCATCGCCGTATTCCGCTACGCTGTATTTTTCATTCACCAACTGCTTGCCGAGAATGTCCACAATGGCACGTTCATGGGTGTAGGTTTCCACGCTTACAAAGGCGCAACGCTCAAAACGGCGGCATTGCACTAACCAACGAGCCAGTTCTACCGCCACGGCTGTTTTACCGATGCCTCCCATACCACGAATAACAGCATAAGGTTGCCTGTTCAGTAGGCGTTCGAGTTTTAGTAGGTCACGGCTACGCCCGATGAAGGTGTGTTTGGGTGTTTCCGGTAAGTCACTCAACAACCATTCCGGTTCAGTTTCCTCGGGCAGTTGTAGTGCATGGCTGAATAAGCGTGGGTCATCTTCCCGTTGATACAGTACTGGCACAAACCAGTCCTGCATTTGCAATGTTCCAGCCCCAGCAATATTGATACGGTCGGTGGATTGCATCAGGGCTTGTCTACCCGCTAATACGGCTGATCCAATCCGCTGCCCCTCCGCCAGTTGTTGGTAAAACGCGCTGACAAATCGCCGCGCCGTTTCTACCAATACGCTATGACTCATGGCAATAACTGAAGCCACACCCGCTTGCAACAAGGCTGCCGCTACTGATGCGTTGGGGTCGGTATGCTCTTGTTTCTCTGCTTCACTTTGCCCGGTTTTGCAGGCTTCCAGAAATACCAATGGCAGAGGGAATTCGGTTAGTAGTGCTGCCAAATCATCGGCGTAAATCCGCTTCACAAATTCAGGCAGTAATTTTTTATTGTCCAGTGGATGTTCAAAACACAATGCGCCCCTGCCTGTCTTGGTATCAAATACCCCATGCCCATCAAAATGCAGTACATGAAAGGGATTGCCCGCTGCTTGTGCCTGACGAAGTTCAGTTTTTAGTTGCTCAAATGTTGGTGGGTTTACACGCACCAGCTCCACTCGTTTACCCAAACTTTCTACTGCCTCCACCAATGGCTTGATACTGGCGCGGTGGTCAATATAACCGGCTTGAGAAGGGCGCGGACTCACTGCCAAGACACGAAGAACCGTCTGGTTTTGAGCGTATAGCCCAGTTGAGATGTGATTTTAAGCAAGTATAGCAAGGCACTTAGACCAAATAGACAAAAACCATTCAAAGGGAATAGAGTTTTTAACTTAGCTTTTTTAAAAAAAGCTATTGTCATAGCGCTTATCGATTGTATTAGCGGCTATAAAATATTAGATGTTCGCGTAACTAGGGCGCACTGATCTATGCATCCTATTTAAAAACCCAATCATGCTTTAGCCACCACCTCACCACCAATAGCTTTTATAGCTTCACACAATAATGCTTTGCTCGCTGGGCATTTATGCAATCCATTGATCAACTTGCTCAGGGTCTTTCCAGATAGGGCCTTGGATAATTTCATTGGAGACCTCGTAGACTGCTTTACGGCGCACATCTAGCACCTATGCGTCTTGCGCAAGTGCAGCAAAATCCTCAGGTTTAATATTGCGTTCCATTAGCTAAGTTCTCTGATTAAGGTATACACCAAGCCCAACAAGGCGGCTGCGCCAATCACTTTCATGACATCCATCTTGTATTTCCACAAAGCAATAAACGCAGCTATCGCAATTAACACCGGAAACCATTCAAAGCTTCCAGCCAAGGGGGCTGCTTCCGTGCCTTGCGGCCAGAAGGTGTGCCATGCGAAAAATACGGCTAAGTTTAAAATCACGCCGACTACTGCAGCGGTAATACCCGTCATATGCAGTGATCTATCTTTGGAGAAATGGAATATGTACGTAACGGAAGCGGCACGCCCTTTCAGCAACGTGTTTGGCAGGCTTTGCAAGGCATTGATTACGGCATGACTTGTAGTTATAGCGATATTGCCAATCAACTGAATCAGCCGAAAGCGGTGCGTGCTGTGGGTGCGGCGGTGGGGGGAAATCCTTTGACGATTATTATTCCTTGCCATCGTGTGTTGGGCAGCCAGAAGCAATTGACAGGGTATGCGGGGGGCTTGGAGCGTAAAAGTTGGCTGTTGAAGTTGGAGCAGGATATACGCTTGAAGACTGAGGCTTATAAACTTCAGTCTTAAGCTCAGCCTTGTTGGGTGTTGTGCATTTGTCCATCTAGATCTTTGATTTGTTCAATAATCTGGATTAGCTTCTGACCATTGGTGGTAAGTGAGTATTCGGTTCTAGGAGGTATTTCGGGGTAACTCTGTTTGTTTAGCAGGCCATAGTTGGTCAGTTTGCGTAGACGCTCAGACAATACTTTTGTTGAAATACCATCGATATGGCGCTCCAAAGTACCAGGGCGCGAGATGCCATCTGCTACCGCTAGCAATACAGAAACCGACCATTTGCAACCAATCACATCTTCCAATTGTGTATAAATTGACGGCTTAGATCGGGGCATTTTTTATTACCTGATATTTCATAAAAATACACCAAAAAGTGCCTAGGGTACTGGAAAGTGCCTACTAGGTGGGTGCTAGCGCCGTTTGTAAGATAGGCCTATGTCATATGACATGAACTATATCTCATCTAGGAGAAAAACAATGAAAAGCAAAGCGATTTTTTATCATGCAGGCTGCCCCGTTTGTATTGAGGCAGAGCAACACGTTGCTTATGCGCTTGATCCAGAAAAATATGAGCTTGAGATTGTCCATTTAGGTAAGGATAAATCACTATTGTCCGTAGCAGAGGCCGCAGGAGTTAAATCAGTACCTGTATTAGTGATGGATGGCAGTGCATTTCATATCAATTTTGGTGCTAGCCTTGATGCATTGAGATAAACATTTGGCTGAAGTATGAGCTTTTTATGCTTCAGCCAGTCACTGCTCTAAGAGGATTTAGCCACCATCTTGCCACCAATAACCTTTAGCGCTTCGATACCGCCTTCAATCAAACGCGCATTAGCAAAGCCACTCTCATGCAAACGATCCAAAACCCCGTTGCTAATCTGATGCCCATGCACGCAATACACGATAATGCTTTGCTCGCGGGGCATTTCGGCGCTCCATTGCTCCACTTGCGCGGGGTCTTTCCAGATAGCACCTGCAATGATTTCATTCGAGGCGTCGTAGACTTCTTTGCGGCGCACATCCAGTACTAATGCGTCTTGCGCCAGTGCGGCAAAGTCTTCAGGTTTAATATTGCGTTCCATTAGATAGCTCCTCTGATTAAGGTATACGTCAAGCCCAGCAAGGCGGCAGCGCCAATCACTTTCATGACATTCACTTGGTATTTCCACAAGGCAATAAAAGCAGCAATCGCAATCAAGACTGGAAACCACTCAAAGTTTCCCGCAAAAGGCGCTGCTTCGGTGGCTTGCGGCCAGAAGGTGTGCCACGCGAAAAACACCGCTAAGTTTAAAATCACCCCCACTACCGCAGCGGTAATGCCTGTTAGTGGTGCGGTATATTTCAAATTGTCGCGCGTGCTTTCGACGAAAGGGCCGCCTGCCAGAATGAACATGAAGGAAGGTAGAAAGGTAAAGAAAGTGGCTACCGCTGCACCCGCCAAACCAGCTGCTACCGAATTCGCAAACACGCCTTTCGCCACCCCGCCCAAATAGCCCACCCAAGTCACAATCATGATTAAAGGCCCCGGCGTAGTTTCCCCCAACGCCAAGCCATCCATCATTTGTGGCCCAGTCAGCCAAGCGTATTGATCGACCGCACCTTGGTAGACATAAGGCAGGACGGCGTACGCGCCACCAATAGTGAGGAAGGCTGCTTTAGAGAAGAAAGCACCCATTGTCGTTAAACTGTCTTGCCCCGTGATGCTGAACATCGCCAGCAGCCAGATCACTACGAATACCACAATCGTGAGCACGAATTTAGGCAGGGAAAATTTCGCGTGCGGAGGTGTCGGCGTGTTGTCATCAATCACTGCTGCGCCATAGGTTTTGTTGGATGCGCCGTGGCCAGTGCTATTGGCAAATTTATCGGGCATGATTTTGCCGCCGATCACACCCAAAATAGCGGCTGCCAAAACAATCCACGGGAAGCCAATTTTGAAGAAAAAAATCGCAATAAACGCCAGCGCTGCCATGCCCCACAATATTTCATTTTTGAGTGCTTTCGAGCCGATGCGCCAGGCGGCAAATAAGACAATCGCGACTACCGCCGGTTTGATGCCATAGAAAATACCTTGAAGCAGCCGTACATCGCCCCAAGCTAAATACACGCCCGCTAACACCGACAGCAGCACAAAAGCAGGCATAAAAAACAGCACGCCCGCAATAATGCCGCCGATCACACCATGCATTAACCAAGCGATATAAATTGCTAATTGAATCGCTTCAGGCCCCGGCAATAACATGCAGTAATTGAGCGCGTGCAAAAAACGGCGCTCGGAAATCCAGCGTTTCCGCTCCACCAAATCAGTGTGCATAATCGCGATTTGCCCCGCTGGGCCGCCGAAACTAATGAAACCGAGCTTGAGCCAATAGGCAAAGGCTTCGCGCAAAGTGGGGGTTGGTGGTACTGTGTTTAAATCACTCACAAAGCTTGCTCCCGTTGGGAAAGACCTAAGTTAATTATCCATCATTATTACGACGTGCTATCTCGCGATACAAAGCTTCAGGACTCACGCCTAACTGTTCCGCCAAAGTTTTCCATTCCCCTTTCGTGGGTAGTGTTTCATTGTGCCAGTTCAGCCAAGCATCCAGCCGTGCCGCAACGGTTTTCAAAGACAATAACTCGCTACGGAAGCGTGCTTGTTGCACTTCGCGTGCTAGATAACTAGTCCACTTGAGCGCCAGTATTGCATCAGTTTTTAAATGCTGGAGCAGTGTAGATTTGGGCAGAGCACAAACACAGGTTGCTTGCTGTACGACCGCGTGACAATGGTAATGAGCGGAATACAAAGATGCTTCCGCCAAAATGCAGCCCGCTTTAACCCGTTGCAAGGTAATGCTGCTGCCATCGGCTTGATAACGAATCAGACGAATTTCACCGCTTAATACCAAGCATAAACAATCTACCTTGTCGCCTTGCTGAAATAGCCATGCACCCTCAGCAAGCTTACGCTCTTTAGCACCCGGCAGAGTTTTCAATTGTTCGATTAGCAAGTTCAACATGATAGCAATCATGTCAGTTCAAGGCTCGACATGGCAAGCTTGGCGCTTTATTAAACGGAGAGCACACCATGAAAGCAGCCTTGAGCTTATTGTTAATTTTGTTAGCTATTACTCCTAGCAGTTTTGCCGAGGAAGACCAGCGCCAGAAGTTGGATTTTCCCGAGATGATGCAGCAACACCTGCTGGCGAATATGCGCGATCACTTAGCAGCGATTCATGAAATTCAAGCTTTTATGGCGATGGCTGAGTATGACAAGGCAGCAGAAGCCGCTGAACAGCGTTTGGGTATGTCATCGCTGGATAATCACGGCGCGGCACACATGGCGCAAATGATGCCGAAAGAAATGCAGGAAATCGGCACAGGTATGCATAAAGCAGCTAGCCAATTCGCGGTGACGGTGGTGGATGCGGGTACAACCGGTGATTTGAAACCTGCTTTAGGCGCGTTGAGCAAAGTGACGCAACAGTGCGTGGCTTGTCATAGCGCTTATCGTTTGTATTAGTCGAAGGCCTTAGCCACCAAAAAAGTCATGAACCGACTCAAGACAAACGCGATACAAATCGGCAATACAAAATAGTGCACCACCAAAGAATCGGTTTGGGTGAGCAGTGCTTCAGGGATAAAAGAGCGTAAAGAAACAAGATAAATTGCAATCACGACAAAGCCGACTGCATCCAACAGCAAAGCGAGCAGCACAGCCCAAACTGAAAAGCTAAATAAGCCATTAAAGATCAGAGCTAGCAGGCAAAAGCTTAGCACCATACTGAGCACTGCCACTTTTTTCTTGCCGGTGTACCAATAATACCAGTGGCTACGAAACCAATGCATGCTTTGTTAAGCCTGAAATTAAACTTGGATCATTTTAACGGCTAGTACGCGCAAAAGCTTTTGCCAGCGACCAGTTCAAGGTTTTAGTCTAAAGTTGCAAGACTGGCTTGAATGAAATTTGCCACATCTTCGTACACCTGCTGATGTTCAAGCTCATTAAGAATTTCATGACGCATACCAATATATTCGTGGGTTTGCACCTTGTAATGCATGGCAGTTAACTTTTTCGCAACGCGCTTAGTACCTTTCCCAAAACCTGTCACTGGATCTTGCGCACCCCAAATCACTAGGATTTTTAAGTTAGGGTCAAGCTTAACCAGTTCTTTTTCAGCAAAGGCATAACGCATAAAGCCAAACATTTCGACATAGTAGTGCGGGCAAATATCATAGCCGCATAAAGGATCATCTATATAATGCTGCACGTTGTCAGGGTTAGCGCTGAGCCAATCTGAAGGGGTGTTACAGGGTTGAAAGGAGCGGTTATAGCCTTTGAATACATTCGCAAAAACAGAGGGTTTAGCGGGTCGCAAGTGCTGCTCGACCTTAGCAGCCTGATAACCAAGCTCTAACATCCAAACCGGATTCACAGGTAAACCAGATAGAATCAATAAGCTTAAATCTTGATGCTGTTCTGCATAACGTAAAACAATAGCTGAACCCATGCTATGACCGAATAAAACCTGCGGTAAATCATGCGCAAAACTTTGAAAAAACTCACTGATATCAGTAAAAGCAGGCGCTAAACCTGCTTGGCCAAAATCACCGACTTCGTCCTTGTGTTTCTCGATGCCATGTCCGGGCAAATCAAAAGTAATAATATTCCCACCCTGCGCGCTTAAGTACTCGGCAAAAGCTCGATAGCGCTGCCCATATTCCTGCATGCCATGCACAATCACCATATTAAAACGTGCGCTGGTTTTAGCTGGAAAATACTCGTGCTGGCGCATCAATAATACTCTTCACTTAACTCTGATGAGCTTCAAGCATAGTGCAAACTTAAGTAGAAACTAATAACTGCTTGGATAATTGAGCTTCTAATTCCAGATTAAATTGATGCGCACAATGCATGTGCTCACGCATTACACGCTCGACTGACTCAGCATCCTGTGCGTGAAAAGCTTGGACGAGTGCTTGATGATAATGCAAATTAGATTTGGAAAACTCATGCTGCTCAGGCAATTGGACTTTTTTAAAGATCACTAAATCCTTCAATAAATCATTCAGGAAACGCCCAATAAACCCTAATAAAGGGTTGCCACAACGCTCCGCTAGCAGGCTATGAAAATCCAGCTCAGCAATGCGTTGCTCTAAACGCTGCTCCATACTATCGGTGGTCGGCGTGCATAAATTCGTTAAGCGCTCTAATTCGATTAAATCAGCGCTCGATAATTTCCCTACCACTAAACGCGCTATCTCTGGCTCGACCAAACTACGCAACTCGTAAATATCTGGGCCGGTAGGATGCTGAAAATGCAGATAATTTCGTAGCATTTGTGAAGCTAAGGGATAAGGCACTTGCACCAATACCGCGCCCCCATTCGGGCCCGTTTTAATGCTAATCAAGCCCTGCACTTCTAGCGATTTGAGCGCCTCACGCACGGTACCTTTTGAACAACCAAATAATTCTGTCAAAGCCTTTTCATTCGGTAGGCGATCACCGGGCTGAATATTGCTCACTACCACCCAACGTTTGACCGCATCTACAATTTGATCGGCACGCTTCACCCGTCGTGCTGCGCTAACATTGGCTGCGAAATTCCTCATCAATCCATTTTCAACACTTTTAGTCATACTACTTAAGTCACGGTGAGATGCTGATATGCTAACTCAAACGCGTGAACAAACTGAAAGAAAACTTGATTTTTAGTATTTATTATAATAAATAGCATAATTGTATTTACTCTACTCAGCAATACCCTTCGGAGGAACGAATCATGCAAGCATTTCAATGGGATGACCCTTTACTCTTTGATCATTTACTGAGCGCTGATGAGCAGCAAATTCGTGATGCTGCACGGGCTTACTGCCAAGAAAAACTCCAACCACGGGTGCTGATGGCTTCCCGCGAAGAACATTTTGACCGCGAAATTATGAATGAACTCGGCGAATTGGGCATGTTAGGGGCGACGGTTGCTGAAGAATACGGTGGTGCAGGCTTAACTCATGTCGCTTATGGCTTGATCGCACGTGAAGTAGAACGAGTCGATTCAGGCTATCGTTCAGCGATGAGCGTGCAATCCTCCTTGGTTATGTTCCCTATCGAAAGCTATGGTAGTGAAGAACAAAAGCGAAAATACCTACCGCGTTTAGCGACTGGTGAAATTGTTGGCTGCTTTGGTCTGACTGAACCCAATCATGGCTCTGACCCTGGCTCAATGCTGACTCGTGCCAAAAAAGTGGATGGCGGCTATAGTCTCAGCGGGCAAAAGATGTGGATTACCAATAGCCCGATTGCTGACCTAGCCGTCGTTTGGGCTAAATCGGAAGCGCATGGCAATAAAATTCGGGGCTTCATTGTCGATCGTGGCACGAAAGGCTTTAGCACACCGAAAATCCACGGCAAGCTCTCTTTGCGCTCGTCGATCACTGGCGAGATTGTGTTAGACGAAGCTTTTGTACCTGAAGAAAATCTATTGCCGAATGCCTCTGGCTTAGCAGGCCCCTTCGGCTGCTTGAATAAAGCCCGCTTCGGGATTGCCTGGGGCGTATTGGGTGCTGCCGAGTCATGTTGGCATTCAGCACGTCAATACACTTTAGATCGGATTCAATTTGGCCGCCCACTTGCAGCCACACAATTAGTCCAAACCAAACTCGCTAATATGCAAACCGAAATTAGTTTAGGTCTGCAAGCTGCCTTACAAGTTGGGCGATTGATGGATCAAGGCACTTGGGCGCCAGAAATGGTTTCGCTGATTAAACGCAATAACTGCGGTAAGTCTCTTGATATCGCCCGAGTAGCGCGGGATATGCACGGTGGTAATGGTATTTCTGATGAATATGGGGTGATGCGCCATATGGTCAATTTGGAAACGGTGAATACCTATGAAGGTACTTATGATGTGCATGGCTTAATTTTGGGGCGTGCACAGACAGGTATTCAGGCTTTCTCCTAAACTCAGTGGTTGGGTAACTCCAAGCATTAGGGCGAAGTCAATAAGACTCGCCCTCTTCTCACAAAGGAAAGTTCATGGCTGCTAAACCACTGCAAGGCATTCGAGTGCTAGACCTATCGCGCATTTTGGCTGGGCCTTGGTGCAGCCAACAACTGGCTGATCTGGGTGCAGAAGTCATCAAAATCGAAAAGCCCAATGAAGGGGATGATACCCGCCGTTGGGGGCCGCCTTGGCTAGAAAACTCCAAAGAAGCGGCTTATTACTTGTGTGCCAATCGTGGCAAACAATCCGTGACCATTGATATGGCGCAGCCCGAAGGCCAAGCTTTACTGCATGAGCTGGTCAAACATTGCGATGTCGTGCTGGAAAATTTCAAAGTTGGTGGCTTAAAAAAATACCAGTTGGATTATGCGAGCTTAACAGTGCTCAAACCTGATTTGATCTATTGTTCCATCACTGGCTTTGGGCAAACTGGACCGTATGCTCAACGTGCGGGTTATGATTTTATGATTCAAGGGATGGGTGGACTCATGAGTCTGACCGGTCAACCCGATGCAGAACTAGGCGGTGGCCCCGTTAAAGTGGGTGTGGCTTTTGCGGATATTTTCACCGGTATGTATGCAGCAAATGCAATACTCGCTGCCCTCTTCCAACGCCAACAAACCGGTGTTGGTACACATATCGACCTAGCTTTACTGGATGTGCAAGTCGGCGTGCTGGCTAATCAAGCTTTAAATTATTTAACTTCGGGCCAAGTACCGGGGCGTTTAGGCAATGCACACCCAAATATTGTCCCCTACCAAGCTTTTGCCACTCAAGATGGGCATTTGATTTTAGCCGTAGGCAATGACACCCAATTTCAACGTTTCTGCGCAGTTGCTGGCTGTACAGAGCTAGCTTGCGATGAGCGCTTTTTAACGAATGCTCAACGGGTTGAACATCGGCAAATTTTAGTGCCCTTGCTCATTCCAGCCTTAAAGCAATATACCACCGAGCAATGGTTGTCTATCTTAGAAAAAGTGGGTGTGCCGTGCGGCCCAATCAATACCCTAGATCGAGTTTTTGCTGACCCACAAGTACAACATCGTCAGCTGGAAATTCAAATTCCACATCCTGAAGCAGGTAGTGTTAAATTGGTCAGCAATCCGATTCGTTTTGATAATGAAGCCTTAAACGCAGAGGCTGCCCCACCTTTACTAGGCCAGCATACCCAACAGGTACTAACCAAGCTTTTAGGTCTGGACGAGCAGCAACAAAACACTTTAAAAACTAAAGGCGTCATCTGAGCAAAATCCAGCAGGCAAGGCAGCACCTTGCAGGCTGATTACAATTTATAAGACTGCAAGGAAAAACGCTCTTCTTGTGCTTTGGCCTCTTCTAAACTGGTATTTAAAGTTGCAACAAAGCGCTCAAATAAACTAACTGCTTCTGTATCATTTTTTATTAAATGCGGGCTGCAAGTTACCAAACCTAAGCTCAAACCAATCTCTTCTTCGCTATCCAAATCCTCGCGGGCGAATCGCCCCTGCAAACGTTCAGCCATTAGTAAAGCTTGCTCGGCAGAGGTATTGGGCAACAATAATTTAAATACTGAGCCTTCGATATGCGCTAGATAATCCGAAGATCGATACAAAGCGGTCTTAATCACACTGACCAGTTGATTAATTTTTTTCAAATCAACCGCTTCAAACTCCAATTGAATCGTTGAAAGGTATTGATGCTCACGCGCTGCATACTGCCATTCTAATTTGAGCAACACATCAAATTCAGCTTGATTGAGTAGTTTACTTTTCTGGAATTGGCGCATTTCCGCTAAGAACCGCTGCTCATACTCTTGATAGGTTTGGAGCATAAGAACAATCGCATTAATCGCAATACTGATGGTTAAAGATGCAAAAATCATCACCGTAGCACTGATCCACCGCCCTTGCAGTAGCATGAAAAATACCCCCGGCAACGTAATCACCGCCGTTTGTATATAGAAAATTGGCTGCAAAATAGCAGCGCGGGGAATATTCAAGCAAACTAAAACACCTAAAAAAGCTAGCAGCTCGTAGTCAATGGTATGGTGATGATAAATAATCACTAAGCTCAGACAGCCCCACAAACCACTGGCTAAACTAGTTAGGTAGAAATTGTAGTCGATTAATTTGCGCGCTTCGGCGTCTGCACCATACTTTTCTAACGAAAAACTAGAATCGATAAACAGACTAAAGCTTACTGTTAAAAAAATTAGGCACAGCAAACTTAACAGTAAGGCTTGATCTAAGCCCAACTCCCATTTGAAACTGTAGAGTTTTAAAATGATTAAAATAGCTAATAAGGAAAAGCTCCAATACACCCAACGATAGCCACGCAGCATACGCGCGTAACTATACCAAGCCACATGTTGTGCGTTTAGCTCCTCAGCAGACATGCTCATCAAGCCCGATTTTGTCATAGATCCCCAAGCACGAGTATTTTTGATTTTATGTAGCACTTACCTTAACACGAACTTAGGGCGAAAACTAAACAAAGCAATGCAGTTACGGCGTTTTCTCCATCCAAACCACCATATCACTAATCACCTTCGAGCCTTGCAGATCGCGCATGAGCAGATGCCAGCCATTAGGGTAGCGAATTTGTTGGGTCTTACCATTTTTCGGTAAGCGCGCCCAGAGCCTATCCGTGGGTTTCTTCGGTACCAATTGGTCTTTCTCGCCGTACAGCAATAAGACTGGCAGTTTAACTTGTGGGGCAGTTGCATAGGATTTATCCATCAAATCGACCAAGCCCGCGACGGTATCGATCCGTGATTGGCGAATCATCCACGGGCTTTTCCAGATGCGCTTGAGCATTTCGATATTGTCGGTGGGGCGGATATTTAAACTTTCCCCAGTTGGCGACCATGAAGGGGTAAAACGCTTAGCAAACGCTAACGACCAGCGCTGATAAAAGGGCTGGGTTTCACTTGTCCATACAGCGGGCGCTAGTAAAATAATGCCATCTGCGTTTAGCTCGCCACTACCCGCCGCTAATAGTGCGACAGCGCCACCCATCGAAGTACCGGCTATGTACAAGGGCTGCTTGGGATGCAGTTTGCGTAATAATGTACTTACTTCGCGGGTATCCTCGGCCATGCGTTCAGCACTCGACCACAAGCCGCGATACGGCGACCGTCCAAAGCCGCGCTGATCATAAGCCCAAACAGCAACGCCTTGTTTAGCAAAAGCCTGCCCTACTTCGTCAAACGCACCGGGATATTCATTGAAGCCGTGTAACAAAAGCAAATTAGCCTTCACTTGATGCTTTGGTAGCCATTGTTGAGCGACTAATTCAGTACCATCACTAGCACGAAACACCGGCTGTTGAGCGAGGCGCGGCTCTACCGTCTCCTTCCCCAAAGGTACGCTAGCGGAGGTACAAGCGGTTAATAGCCAAGTGCTCAGCAGCATGCTGAAAATGATTTTTAAGTAAGGCTGAAACGTCATAATTAAGCCCAGAATGCAGAGTTGTACTTGCGCTAACCCTAGCAGGACAAACACCTTTCCGCTACCATGCACCTAAAACAAGCCCAAAACCGTTCGCTTTCGAGGGAAAAAATCATGAATACCAATGCAAAGGATCCGCATACGATCGCTGTCAACTTACGTTCAAGTGATGGCTATGTCTGTGATATTAAAGCAGGCAATCACCAACTCATTGCTGATGAGCCACTCGCTTTAGGCGGTACTGATTTAGGCCCCACTCCCTATGTTTATTTAAAAGCCGCTTTGGGCTCTTGCACCGTCATTACGATTCGCATGTATGCCGAACGTAAATCTTGGCCTTTAAAAGATGTACAAGTCACCTTGCGCCATAGCCGGGATGGCAATAAAGAAAGCGTGTTTGAACGTGACATTACCTTAGTAGGTGATCTCGATGACGAACAGCGCCAGCGCCTATTAGAAATTGCAGATCGTTGCCCTGTGCATAAAACCTTAAGCCGCGGCGCTACTATTTTAAGTAAACTGGTCAACTAATTTAAAAACCAACTCAACTGAAACGAACGTTCTTATGCTGAAAATTTACAATAGCTTGCACAATCGCAAAGAAGATTTTATCCCTTTAGAAGCGAACAAAATTCGCATGTATGTCTGCGGGATGACGGTGTATGACTATTGTCATTTGGGGCATGCACGGGTGATGGTGGTGTTCGACATGGTCTATCGCTATTTAAAAGCGGCAGGCTATGAAGTGAATTATGTGCGCAATATCACCGATATCGACGACAAAATCATTAAGCGTGCGAATGAAAATGCCGAGCCTTTTACAGCACTCACTCAGCGTTTCATTGATGCGATGCATGAGGATGAACAAGCTTTAGGAATCCTCGCGCCCAATCATGAACCCCGTGCGACTGAAAACATTCAAGCAATGTTAGTGATGATTAACACCTTGATTGACAAAGGTTATGCCTATGTCGGCAAGAATCACGATGTTTATTATGATGTCTCCAAATTTGAAGGCTATGGCAAACTATCTGGGCGCAAATTAGAAGATTTACGCGCTGGTGAGCGTATTGCGATTGATGAAGTTAAAGATGATCCGCTCGACTTTGTGCTGTGGAAAGCTGCTAAAGAAGGCGAACCTGCTTGGGAATCACCTTGGGGCTTAGGGCGTCCGGGTTGGCATATTGAATGCTCGGCGATGTCTAGCACCCTATTAGGTACACATTTTGATATTCATGGTGGCGGGCATGATTTGCAGTTTCCGCATCATGAAAATGAAATCGCGCAAAGCGAAGCCTGTAACGGCCACCAGTATGTAAACTATTGGATGCACAATGGTTTTATTCGGATTAATGACGAAAAAATGTCCAAATCCTTGAATAACTTTTTCACCATTCGTGATGTGCTCAAAGCCTATAAAGCGGAAGAAATTCGCTATTTCATGCTGAATAGCCATTATCGTAGCCCCTTAAACTACAGCACTGAGCAACTCGATAATTCACGTGCTGCCTTAACGCGGCTTTACACGGCACTACGTGATTTACCCAGCGTTGAAGCAACAGAAAATAGCGAAGCTGAGCAACGTTTCCGTGTGGTAATGAGTGATGACTTTAATACACCAGAAGCGATTGCAATTTTATTTGAGCTCGCGCGCGACATAAATCGTTTGCGCATGGAGCATAATGCAACTGCTGCAGCAGAAACTGGTGCTGTACTTAAAAAACTCGCAGGCATTTTAGGCTTATTAGAGCGTGATGCAGAAAGCTGGTTTAAAGGTGAGGCGACTGACGGTTTAGATGATGTTGCGATTGAAGCCTTAATCCAAGCGCGCTTGGCTGCACGCACGAATAAAAACTGGGCTGAATCGGATCGCATTCGTGATGCATTAAAAGCTCAAGGTGTACTGCTCGAAGATAAAGCAGGCACGACTACTTGGCGGCGTGCTTAAACACTGGCTTTAAATGACCAACTGTCTTCTTGCATTTGACGCTCAGTACCTAGTCTTTTAGAGTCAGAACTGAAGATAGCAGTTTTGACTCAAGCTACTTAAATACTCACTTCAACAAAAACTTTAATAATTATAAAGAGGTAACTACCATGCCCGAGAATAATCCTTTTTCTACCCTTTACGTTGATAAACCCAATACTAATCTGACTGCACGTGAAAAACTCTTTGAAGATATGGGCTTAAGCCCTGAAGGTAAATCTGACTATGTAGACGTTTTTGCAGAGGAAGAGGCCGTTGATGCCATTTTCTCTAGTACTGAAACTGCAAAATCAGCCGTACAAACAACTGAGCCTGAAGCATTCACACTAGCCGCCATTGAAGAGCCTCAAGTAGAACAAGCTGAACGACCATCTGTAGAGGCAACTAAATCTCAAGCCTTTGACGAACCCGCCATCAGCCAAGCAGAAGCCACTCCTGCAGTTCTCAAATCATTAGATCGTGCTGGGCTGGATAATATAGTTGACGCTTATAGCAACTTGCAAAAGAAATTGGCCGCTAACCAAACTTTAATTAGTGCTGAGCGTGAAGCGATCGCTGAATTACGTAATCATATGCGCCAATTAAATGCCACGGATCATGAAGTCGCAGAAACTAGCGCTGGCTTAGATCAAAGCCGCAAGTTTATTCAAGCCGATAGTTGCCAAAACTTGCTTCGCTCAATTAGCCAAGTAAACGAGCTTATTCATCAAGACAGCCAGCGCGCAGCGCAACTTATTAAGCCGATTAAGGCAGGCGTAGAAGTTTTAGAATTACGAGTTAAGCATGTGAATGCGATTGAAAGCCTAGTTGAGCACATGCAAGAAGGCTTAGTCCTGCAAAAGCAGTTAACAGGTGCCGATGCATTAGTACATGATTTAGCAAAACATTTGGGCTTAAGTTTGAACTAAGCCTTAGCAAAACTTTAATTTATGTAAAAGCCGCTGAATGAGCGGCTTTTTAGTTTTTGTTCCGCACTATAAGCTGCAAACGCTTACAATTGACCCTTGGACATACAGCTTGTCATAATGCTTTTCCGCTAAGCCTATTCATAATGACAACAGCACTAGGAAACTAATCAATGGAACCAGAGCATCAGGCTGCTAGCCCTGAAAACCCACCAGCAAACGGGCGCCCGCGTAGTCGTGGCATTTATTTACTCCCCAACCTTCTGACGACCGCCGCGATGTTTAGTGGCTTTTATGCGATTGTCGCAGCGATGCAAGGGCATTTTGACGCTGCAGCGATTGCGATTTTTATTGCGATGATCTTGGATGGTTTAGACGGGCGCGTTGCACGCCTAACCAATACTCAAACCGCCTTCGGTGCTGAATATGACAGCATGTCTGACTTAATTTCCTTTGGTGTTGCTCCCGGCTTAGCCATGTATCAATGGTCGCTAGTACATTTCGGTGAAATGGGCACCGGCTGGGGGAAAGTCGGTTGGCTAGCTGCCTTTGTTTATGTAGCTTGTGCTGCTTTGCGTTTGGCACGCTTTAACACGCATATTGGTAAGGGTGACAAAAAATACTTTACCGGCCTACCTAGCCCGACAGCTGCGGCTTTAATGGCGGGGATGGTTTGGGTGTTCAATGACATGAACTATTCAGGAAATAATCTGCAATTTCCAGCGCTGCTCATGACGCTCACGGCGGGCCTATTAATGGTCAGCAATGTGAGCTACTACAGCTTTAAGGAATTCGACCTACGGAATAAAGTCCCTTTCATGGTAATGATTGTGGTTTTATTAGTGTTTGCTTTGACTACAATTGATCCACCTAAAGTTTTATTTACGGTATTTGTAGCTTATACCTTATCAGGGCCAGTGATTTGGCTGGTACGGCGCTATAAACGCATGCAACGGCGCAAGAAAGAGAATCATACTTCCACGACACCGCCAACCACGCCAACTCTACCGTAATCTTAATTGACTGGGGAGCTGCTAACAACTCAGACGCTCCCCTACACAAGTTTTAGCCTGCCCATTAAAAGCTTAAGAAAACTTGAGCTTAGCTAGATTTTGTTGTAGTTTCTTATTCACTTAATCTAAGTTTTGAGATTCGATGAATACATGCAGCACGACAATTTCCTTGTCAGTTGGCTACGCTAGCCAAAGCTGCTTCCTGCCTGCTGTTCTGCTATACCGACTGCCTTCACGGGCAGAATAAGGTAATAACCTGGCGAGGTTAACACGCGCTCCCTGTTTTACTTTATGATTACACCCATAGCAGCTCTTTGGAGATACTCATGTCTAAACAACGTTTAATTATTTTTGATACTACTTTGCGTGATGGCGAGCAAAGCCCCGGCGCATCTATGAACCAAGCCGAGAAAATCCGCATCGCCAAAATGCTCGAAAAAATGCGTGTGGATGTGATCGAAGCAGGCTTTCCCATTGCTAGCCCCGGCGACTTCGAATCCGTCAAAGCAATTGCTGGTTTGATCAAAGAGAGTACCGTTTGTGGCTTAGCACGTGCTTTAGATGCCGACATTGAGCGCGCAGCAGAAGCCTTAAAAAGTGCTAATTCTGGCAGGATTCACACCTTCATCGCGACCTCGCCGATTCATATGCAAAATAAATTGCGCATGACACCGGATCAAGTCGTTGAGCAGGCCGTGTATGCAGTGAAAAAAGCGCGCAATTACACCGATAATGTTGAATTCTCCTGCGAAGATGCAGGTCGCTCTGAATTTGAATTTTTGTGCCGGGTGATCGAAGCCGCGATTGCAGCGGGTGCTACCACCATCAATATCCCTGATACCGTCGGCTATCAAATCCCGCATGTATTTGGTGATATGGTCGGGCGCTTAATCCAAACCATTCCGAATGCGGATAAAGCTGTGTTCTCAGTACATTGCCATAATGATTTAGGCTTAGCCGTGGGCAATTCTTTAGCTGCTGTCATGCAGGGCGCACGCCAAGTGGAGTGCACGATCAATGGCTTAGGTGAACGCGCAGGTAATGCATCTTTGGAAGAAATAGTGATGGCGATTCGCACTCGCCACGATGTCTTCCCAGTGGAGACGCATATTGATACCACCCAGATTGTCCCGACCTCACGTTTGGTTTCGAGTGTCACGGGCTTCGCCGTACAGCCGAATAAAGCGATTGTCGGTGCGAATGCGTTCGCGCATGAATCGGGCATCCATCAAGATGGCGTACTCAAACACCGCGAAACTTATGAAATCATGCGCGCCCAAGATGTGGGTTGGTCAGATAATAAGATCGTGTTAGGCAAACACTCTGGTCGTAACGCCTTCCGCACTCGCTTACAAGATTTAGGCATTGAGCTAAAAACTGAAGCAGAAATCAATGCCGCTTTCTCGCGCTTTAAAGATTTAGCAGATCGCAAGCATGAAATCTTCGATGAAGATTTGCAGATGTTGATTTTGGAATCGCGTTCAGCCCAAGAGCAAGCCGCTTATGAATTAGTTTCTTCGCGGGTTTGCTCTGAAACGGGTGAAGCACCGGTCGCGACGGTGACTTTAAAAGTTCGGGGCGTTGAACAACATGCTGAAGCCTTAGGTGGCGGCCCGGTGGATGCGGTATATAAAGCGATTAAAGAAATCACGGGCGAAGAAGCGGCGCTGCAGCTTTATTCAGTGAATGCGATCACCAGCGGCACCGATTCCCAAGGTGAAGTCACCATCCGTTTAGAACAAGCAGGCCGTTTAGTGCATGGGCATGGGGCGGATACGGATATCGTGATTGCTTCCGCCAAAGCTTATGTGGATGGCTTAAATAAACTGGCTTCCAGCCAGCAACGTGCTCATCCACAGCACAGCGGAGTGTAAGGTACTTTGGATTGGCAAACTCGTAGCCGTTATCTAAAAGCCATGGGTATTCCATTGTGGATACCCAAAGATTTGGATACGGCTATTGAGTCTGAATTAGCTGCAGCAATAGCTCCACCGACTTTAGATCCTGAATGGATGGAGCCGGTTGTACCCACTATCAAAGCCACTAGCTCACCGATGGATTTGAGTGAGCTATTTCCTGATCAAGCTAAAAAGCCCGTTGTCGTACCTCGATCTATTAGTGTTAAGCCATCGGTGCTTAACAGCAAAGCACCAGACTGTACTCAGTTTAACTGGAATGAACTCCAAGTAGCCGTCGAAGCCTGTCAACTGTGTGAACTACACAAAACTCGCACGCAAACTGTTTTCGGTACAGGTCATCAGCAAGCGCGCTGCATGGTGATTGGTGAAGCACCGGGGGCTGAGGAAGATCGCCAAGGCCTGCCCTTCGTAGGTAAGTCTGGCCAGCTCTTAACCAATATGCTCGCCTCGATTCAGCTTGCCCGTGAAGCTATTTATATCGCCAATATCCTCAAATGCCGACCGCCGAATAATCGTGATCCTAAACCCGAAGAAGCAGCCTGCTGCCGTGGTTATTTAGAGCGGCAGATTGCGTTGATTCAGCCTCAACTAATTGTGGTCGTAGGGCGAATTGCTGCGCACAATTTACTCCAAACCACCACACCACTAGGACGCTTACGGGGTAGCATGCATACTTTGCCGAACAGCACAGTGCCAGTGATTGTGACTTATCATCCCGCTTATTTATTGCGCCAACCGGCTGAAAAGCGCCGTGCTTGGCAGGACTTGCAATTAGCACGGGATTTTCTAGCCTCGTTAGCCACGCCAACCTAAAGCGATTGTTATGCCTGAAGTTAGCCTAATTTTACCTTTACGCCCGATGATGCTTGCTGATCTTGAGCACATTATGCTGATTGAAGAACGGGCTTATCCCTATCCGTGGACACTAGGCATTTTTCAAGACTGCTTAAAGCACGGCAATTATCATGCTTATATCTATGAACTTAATCAGGAAACTCTCGCCTATTGTGTCTTATCGGTGGCGGTCGGTGAATTACATATCTTAAATATCACCGTGGAACCTAAGCAGCAAAAACAGGGTTTGGGGAAACGTTTGCTGGCCACCGCTGAGCAAATTGGGCAGGGTTTAGGGGCACAAGACTGCTTTTTAGAAGTAAGGCCATCGAATACAACGGCGATTAATTTGTATTTATCACAGGGCTTTAATGAAATTGGCTTACGAAAAAACTACTATCCAGCCAAAAATGGGCGTGAACATGCCATATTAATGGCAAAAACCTTATTTTAAACACCAACGGGGGTTAGTGGTGTTGCACTTACGGTGTTATTATTGCGACTTTTGGCAACATCCTTAAAACATTAATGTCTGCTATAGGGCTATTACAGGGAGCTTCCAACAATTTGACAGGACTAGCGCAGCCAATGCGCATCCCCGCGTCTGCACATAAAATACAACAAGAACAAATTTGTGAACGCGCTGATGCTATTATCCGCAAACTACAAAAAGCAGGCTATGAAGCCTATTTAGTAGGGGGTTGTGTCCGTGATCTATTGCTTGGTTTAATTCCTAAAGATTTCGATATTGCGACGAGCGCTCATCCTGAACAAGTCCGCAAAATTTTTTCCTCTGCACGTTTGATTGGTCGGCGCTTCCGCTTGGCTCATATTTATTATGGGCGTGACTATATTGAAGTAGCCACTTTCCGTGCACCGCACGATGAAAGCTCGCAAGGTCAAGTCAATGAGCAGGGGCGCATCCTGCATGACAATGTTTATGGCAGCTTGGAAGAAGATGTCTGGCGGCGGGATTTTACCATTAATGCGCTCTTCTATGATCCCGTCAGTGGCGACGTGATTGACTATATCGACGGCATGCAGGATTTAGTCAAACGCCGTTTGCATTTAATCGGCGACGCGGAACAACGCTATCGTGAAGATCCGGTGCGGATGCTGCGCGCCTTACGTTTTGCGGCTAAATTAGATTTCGAGCTGGATGGCCCAACCGGTGAGTTGATTTACTCGATGGGACATTTGCTACATGGCGTTGCTCCAGCCCGCTTATTTGATGAGCTATTAAAGCTCCTGCATAGCGGCCACGGCTGGAAAACCTTCCTGCTACTGGAACAATATCAACTGCTGCCTGCGCTGCTACCGGTTACTGCAACTAGCCTTGCACAGGATGCTCAGGGCGTTTATCGCAAACTACTGCAATCTGCCCTCACGAATACCGACAACCGTATTGCTGAAGGCAAATCGGTCATGCCTGCTTTCTTATTCGCCGTGCTCTTGTGGGAACGGGTTCATGCACTAACAGTACAAGCTCAACTCAAAGGCCATCCTGAATTGCAAGCACTGCATATCGCAGCTACGGATGTATTGCGTGATCAGGTGAAAATCACTGCTATCCCGCGCCGTTTTAGCAATGTCACTCGTGAAATTTGGGGGCTACAATCACGCTTTAGGCATCGAGATTTAAGACGGGCGAATATCCTCTTCAACAATCCACGCTTCCGTGCTTCTTATGATTTTCTATGCTTGCGTGCGAGTGCCGGTGAGCAAATTGTCGCTGACGATTGCGAATGGTGGACTCAATTCCAAGAAACTACTGCCGAAGATCGCCCTAATCTGTGTAAAAATGGTGGCAAAAAGCGGCGTACGAAGCGTAAAAAAGCCAAGCCTACTGCTGAATGAAAACGCTGGCTTATATTGGTTTAGGGAGCAATCAAGGTGGCTCGGTTGCTCATTTAAAATCTGCTTTAAAGCATTTAGCCGACCATGCGTCTATTGAACTGCAAGCTGTTTCCAGCTTCTATCAAACCAAACCGATTGGCCCACAGAATCAGCCTGATTACGTGAATGCAGTGGCAAATTTAAAAACCGATTTAAGTGCGCAAGAGCTGCTAGCCGTGTTATTAGAGATTGAGCGCTTGCATGGCCGAGTACGTGATCCGAACTTGCGTTGGGGGCCACGTACTTTAGATTTAGATTTATTGCTGTATGGCGATGCAATTATTCAAGAGGCTAATTTGATCGTGCCGCATCCTGAACTATGTAAGCGGGCGTTTGTGGTTTATCCGTTGTTGGAGATTGCGCCTGATTTAGTACTGCCCACAGGTAGCACATTGAAAGCCTACCAAGCACAATTAGACACGAGTGATTTAATAAGAATGGTTTAAGCTGCTAAACCTTTCGCCAAACCAAAATCCGATTATTCACCGGCATTTCGTAATCAGTCTGCAATTCTATGCCCACTTTAGCCGCCAAAGCCTGCAAATCTTCAAAATTGCGAATGCCACTTTCAGGGTCGCGCTGCTTCAACCACTGCTCAAAGCGTGCATTGCTGGCACTGGTAAATTGGCCGCCATAATTAAATGGGCCATAGACAATGAACAAACCATTGGCTGCTAATAGACTACCTACACCCGCAAAGCAAGCTTGTACCGCTGCCCAGCTCATAATATGCAAAGTATTCGCAGAGAAGACTGCATCCACTTGAAGCTTAGGCCATGCGACTTGACGCACATCGAGCACTAAAGGTGCGAGCACATTAGGCAGTTGCGCATCCTGCAACCAAGCGTTGATTCCCTGATGATATTCAAGCTGATCACTGGTTTGCCAAGTCAGATAGGGAAGTTGTTCGCCAAAATAAACAGCGTGCTGCCCAGTGCCACTACCAATTTCGAGCACTGATTTATGCTCAGTCAACAGCGGTTTGAGTACGGCTAAAATCGGCTCGCGATTTTCGTCACAGGAAGCTGCATAGGGTTTCATTTAATTTTCGACTGCTTTGAAAGCAGCATCAAGGGTTTGCCAAGTATTGACGATGTGGCAGAAGATATCAGCAGTTTTTTCGGCATCATACACGGCTGAATGCGCTTGCTCACCATCCCAATTCATCCCAGCGGCTTGCGCAACCCGTGCTAACACCGTTTGACCGTAGACAACTGCGCCTAAAGTTACGGTATCAAGGGTACTAAAGGGGTGGAAAGGATTGCGCTTACAATCATTTCGCTCGGACGCAGCATTGACAAAATTGAGATCAAAAGGTGCATTATGCCCCACTAAAATCGCTCGATTACAGCGATTCAGTTTCACTTCACGACGCACGACTTTAAAGAACTCATCCAAGGCACGCGGTTCAGGCATGGCTAGGCGTAAGGGGCTGAAGGGCTTAATACCATTCACTTCTAAAGACTTAGGATCAAGATTAGCATTGGGGAAAGGTTCAATATGCCAATGATAGGTGCGATGCCGCGATAGCTCGCCCTTTTCATCAATACGCAAGATCACCGCTGCCACTTCTAGCAGAGCATCCTTACGAAAGTTGAATCCGCCCGTTTCCACATCTATCACGACCGGCAAAAATCCGCGAAACCGGCTGGATAGTGGGATAATCTCAATTTCATCACTCATGGCGCTGAGCTTACCGGATGTGACCGAAAATAGGTAGGAAATTGCGGGTAATTCGATTTGTTTTTTATAAGCAATTGATTTATAAATTTATTTATTTTCAAATACTAAGGCCGCTTTCCTTTCAAAAAGGATAATGTTATGTTCAAAACCATAAACTTTGTTTTTTAGCACTGCTAATTTGCTCTACCCGTTTGCAAGGAACTGCCATGAGTCTAGAAAAAACCCCGCAAGATATTGATACCCAAGAAACGCTTGAATGGGTGGACTCTTTAGAGGCAGTGATTGAATCTGAAGGTTTGGAGCGCGCGCACTTTTTACTCGAACAGCTGATTAGCACTGCACGCCAAAATGGTGCCAACCTACCCTATTCCGCTAATACAGCCTATATCAATACGATTCCGCCGCATTTAGAACAATATACCCCCGGCAATCCAGCTTTAGAATTACGTTTACGCTCGTGGATTCGCTGGAATGCAGTCGCTATGGTGGTACGTGCAAATCGTAAAAGTTCAGAGCTAGGTGGACATATTGCGACCTTTGCCTCAGCGGCAACTTTATATGACGTGGGCATGAATCACTTCTGGCATGCACCTTCGCCGCAAAATGGGGGCGATGTGATTTATGTGCAAGGCCATGCGGCTCCGGGCATGTATGCACGCTCGTTTTTAGAGGGGCGCTTCACTGAAAGCGACTTGGATAATTTCCGTCAAGAAGTTAGTGGCCAAGGTTTATCGTCTTATCCACACCCGTGGTTAATGTCGAATTATTGGCAGTTCCCAACCGTATCCATGGGTTTAGGGCCGATCACCTCAATCTACCAAGCGCGCTTCATGAAATATCTGCAAGACCGCAAACTCGCCGATACAGAAAATCGGCATGTTTGGGCGTTCGTGGGTGATGGTGAAGTTGATGAGCCGGAGACTTTAGGTGCGATTTCCCTAGCAGGACGTGAAAAACTCGATAACCTCATTTGGGTGGTGAACTGCAATCTGCAACGCCTTGATGGCCCCGTGCGCGGCAATGGTAAAATCGTCCAAGAGTTAGAGGCGGTTTTTCGGGGCGCAGGTTGGAATGTAATCAAGGTGATCTGGGGTTCGTATTGGGACCCACTGCTCACCAAAGATATTCATGGCAAACTCAAACAACGCATGCTTGAAGTGGTGGATGGTGAATTCCAAAACTACAAGGCCAAAGATGGCGCTTATGTGCGTGAGCATTTCTTTGGGGCTTATCCTGAACTGCGTGAAATGGTTGCGCGCATGAGTGATGCGGATATTTGGCGCTTGAATCGTGGTGGACATGATCCACACAAGGTTTACGCGGCTTATTATGCTGCAGTGAATCATGAAAATCAGCCCACAGTTATTCTCGCGCATACCGTCAAAGGCTATGGCATGGGTGCTGCAGGTGAAGGCCAAAACCGTACGCATCAACAGAAAAAACTCACGAATGAAGAAATGATTGCCTTCAAAAATCGCTTCAATATTCCTTTAAGTGATGAAGATGCGGCTGAAGCCAAATATTACCGCCCTGCCGATGATAGCCAAGAAATCAAATACTTACATGAGCGACGCAAAGCTTTAGGTGGCTATTTACCGCAGCGTCAAACGCATGCAGCGCCACTCAAAGTTCCTGAACTCAACTTATTCCAAACCTTATTAGATAGCAGCGGCGAGCGCGAAATGTCCACGACCATGGCTTTTGTGCGCCTGCTGACGATTTTGACCCGTGATAAAAATATTGGACGACATATCGTGCCTATTGTGCCGGATGAGGCGCGCACTTTTGGCATGGAAGGCATGTTCCGCCAATTGGGGATTTATTCTTCAGTCGGTCAACTGTATGAGCCGCAAGATAAAGACCAAGTGATGTTCTACAAAGAGGACAAATCGGGGCAAATCTTAGAAGAAGGGATTAATGAAGCGGGGGCCATTTCCAGTTGGATTGCTGCTGCGACCGCTTACAGCACGCACGGCGTCTGCATGGTGCCTTTCTATATTTATTACTCCATGTTTGGTTTCCAACGGATTGGTGATTTGGCTTGGGCAGCGGGTGATTCTCGTGCGCGCGGCTTCTTAATTGGTGGCACGGCGGGGCGCACAACGCTTGCCGGTGAAGGTTTACAGCATCAAGATGGCCATGGCTTGGTGCAAGCCAGCTTGATTCCGAACTGTATTTCTTATGATCCGACTTTTGCCTATGAACTGGCGGTGATTATTCAGCATGGCATGAAGCGTATGTATGAAAATCAAGAAGATGTCTACTACTACATCACCGCGATGAATGAAAATTACCAGCATCCCGCCATGCCGCAGAGTGCGGAAGAAGGCATTATTAAAGGCATGTATTTATTCAGTGGTGGGGGCAAAAAGCGCAAGAAAGTTCAGCTGTTAGGCTCAGGCGCGATCTTGCGTGAAGTGATTGCTGCCGGTGAAATGCTCGATAAAGAATGGGGTGTCGATGCCGATATTTGGAGTGTGACCAGCTTCAATGAAATCGCCCGCGAAGCCCGCGATATTGAGCGCTGGAATTTGCTGCATCCGCTCGAAGATGCGCGTCTGCCTTATATTACGCAATGCTTAAAAGATCGACGTGGCCCTGCGGTTGCTGCTACCGATTATATTCGTAGCTACGCTGATCAAATCCGTGCTTGGATACCGATGCATTATAAAGTTTTAGGTACGGATGGTTTTGGGCGCAGTGATACCCGCGCGCAATTGCGTAGACACTTTGAAGTGGATCGTTATTACATTGTCCTTGCTGCACTCAAATCTTTAGTCGATGAAAATTCCTTACCTGCGGTGAAAGTGATGGAAGCGATGGAGAAATACCAAATCGATCCGAATAAACCTAACCCCTTATACGTTTAGGGAGACGCGATCATGGCTATCCAAGAAGTTCGTGTCCCGGATATTGGTGACTTTAAAGAAGTAGAAATCATTGAAGTGCTGGTTAAAGTTGGCGATAGCATTCAGGCGGAAGACTCGCTGATTGCCGTTGAATCCGATAAAGCCTCAATGGAAATTCCTGCACCTGCAGCAGGTACAGTGAAAGAATTGCGGGTGCAACAAGGTGATCGCGTTTCTAAAGGCAGCTTGATTCTTACCCTTGAACTCCAGACTCAGGTTGAGAAAAAACCGCCCGTTGCCTCAAGCTCAATTAACAGCCCAGTGTCTGCTGGCACGCACCTTGATCCTTTTGATCTTAAAGCGAATCCACCTGCTTCAACTCCGAAGACACCTAGTCAAGCCAAAACGGTCGTGGATCATGATGCCTTCAAGAAAGCCTATGCAACACCTTCAGTACGCAAATTTGCCCGTGAGCTAGGCGTAGATTTAAGCCGAGTGGCTGGCAGTGGACGCAAGCAACGCATTACTGAAGAAGATGTGAAAGGCTATACCAAGGACGTGATGGGACTTGGTTTACCATCAAAAAATGCTGCGACCGCTCATAGTGGCTTTGGCATTCCGCGCATGCCTGAGATTGATTTCAGCCAGTGGGGTGAGGTCGAAACGCTGCGATTGAATCGGATTAATAAGCTCACGGGCGAATTCCTGCATCGCAATTGGCTGAATGTGCCGCATGTCACTCAGTTTGATCAAGCCGATATCACTGACTTAGAAGCCTTCCGCCAAACATTGAATCTTGAACAGGAAAAGATTAAAGCACCGAAAATTACCCCACTGGTTTTCATTATGAAAGCGGTGGTGGCGGGCTTAAAGGCTTACCCGCGCTTTAATACTTCGCTAGATTCTTCCGGCGAAATGCTGATTCAGAAGAAGTATTATCATCTTGGCATCGCAGTGGATACACCCGATGGTTTAGTCGTACCGATCATTCGTGATGTGGATAAAAAATCACTGCTGCAACTGTCCGATGATCTCAAAGAAGTTTCAACTAAAGCGCGTGAACGGCGATTGAAACCTGCTGATTTACAAGGTAGCTGCTTCTCGATTTCCAGTTTAGGTGGGATTGGTGGGACGAAATTTACCCCGATCATTAATGCGCCTGATGTAGCGATTTTAGGGGTATCTAAATCGAGTATGCAGCCGATTTGGAATGGCAAAGAATTTGTGCCGCGCCTGGTATTGCCTTTGTCGCTCTCTTATGATCATCGAGTGATTGATGGTGCAGATGGTGCACGTTTTACGACTTTCCTAGCTAAAATATTGGGCGATATTCGGAGATTGCTGTTATAGGCTTGCAAGAAGCCGTTACCTAAGGTGATTAAAACATTCTATTTCTTGTGAAAAGGTGAAACCTTATGATCCCTAACACCGAGCTGCAAGTACTTTGAAACACTATTTTTAGATGCACAACAGAGGTTATTGACTTCATCTTTAAGTTGCTGCAATGCGCAAGTTTTTCGGCTATGCTGTGCAGGCGTTGAGGACGGGTCCAAAATAACCCATGCAAGGAGAAGTCTAATGAGTCGTGATGTTGTTGTATTAAGTGCTGTACGTTCTGCAATTGGCGCTTTCGGCGGAAGTTTAAGCGGCATTGAGCCAGCAGAACTAGCTGGCCAAGTCATGAAAGAAGCAGTACAACGTTCTAGTGTTGATCCTGCTCAAATCAATTATGTAACAGTAGGCAATACCATCCCTACTGAATCTCGTTTCCCTTATGTTGCGCGTGTCGCTTCTATTCAAGCTGGCTTGTCGATGGAATCGGTCGCGATGTCAGTGAATCGTCTGTGTAGCTCTGGCTTACAAGCGATTGTGACTACGGCACAAGGCATTATGCTCGGCGATTATGATTACGGTGTGGGTGGCGGCGTCGAAGTGATGTCACGCGCTGGTTATCTATCTCCTGCGATGCGTAATGGTGCACGGATGGGCGATACCACCATGATCGACACGATGGTGGCTACGCTGACTGACCCGTTCGGGGTTGGTCATATGGGTATCACCGCTGAAAACTTAGCCGCTAAATGGGGCATTACTCGTGAAGAGCAAGATGCTTTGGCGGCTGAGTCACAACGTCGTGCTGCGAATGCAATTAAAGAAGGTCGTTTCAAATCTCAAATTCTGCCGATTACGCTGAAATCTCGTAAAGGCGAAGTGGTATTTGATACGGACGAACACGTTAAAGCCGACACTACCGTTGAATCTTTGGGTAAAATGCGCCCAGCGTTCAAGAAAGACGGTACTGTTACTGCTGGTAATGCCTCTGGTATCAATGATGGCGCTGCCTTCTTCGTGTTAGCAGCAGCTGATGTGGCTGCGAATGCAGGCCAAAAGCCAATCGCGCGCTTAGTTTCTTATGCAGTTGCTGGTGTACCGAATGATGTAATGGGTGAAGGTCCTATCCCTGCGTCTAAGCAAGCGCTGAAAAAAGCGGGCTTGTCTTTAGATCAAATGGATGTCATCGAGTCTAACGAAGCCTTCGCAGCACAAGCGATTGCGGTAGCTAAAGGCTTAGGCTTAGACATGAACAAAACCAATGTGAACGGTGGCGCGATTGCTTTAGGTCACCCGATTGGTTGTTCTGGTGCCTTCATCGCGACTAAAGCACTCTATGAATTACAACGCACCAATGGCAAATATGCCCTAGTCACCATGTGTATCGGTGGTGGTCAAGGTATTGCTGCTGTCTTCGAGCGCATGTAAGACCTAGTTTAGGTGGAGTATTTTACTCCACCTATTCAAATAAACTGCTTAAATTCTTCTTAAAATTAACCTATACAATAAATATTATTTATTAATAATAAGAAATCCGACGATTAGCATGCCTGTCTACCCGCATTTCATGTGATAATTCTCCATTAGAATAGGTTGGTTACCCGCAATACCAGATCAATCCATGATAAAACTCTAATAAACTTAAAACTAAAGGAAGTTACGCAGAGGTCTATGCAATATGAAAATAAAACTAATTAAACTCTGTGCACTATCTGCTCTTTTGTCCTGCATGATAGCGAGCGTAGAGGCTGAAATTTACAAGTGGACGGATGCATCGGGCGCAGTACACTACACTCAAACACCCCCACCTGATTTATCCAAAGCAAAAGACATTGCTGAAGACATTAGCTTGTCTACTGGTAAAGCCAAACACACTGAAAAGACTGAGACTACCGCTAAATCTGAAGAAGAAAATAAAGACAAGCCTAAAGATGAGCTAGATCAGGCTAAAGATGAAGGTGCTAAGAACGAAGATAAGCATCGCCAATTCTGCGACCAGCAAAAGTCTTCTTTAAAACAATTGTTAGCTAACCCAGTGATTCGTTGGCGCTCGACTGAGAACGAAGAAAAAATTCTCAGCGCTAAAGAACGCGCCGAGAAAATCGCCGAAATGGAAAAGAACGTTAAAGAACTGTGTAACCCACAAGTACTTCCTGACAAGGTTAATAAAGCACAATAATAGTTAATTATGCCCTGTGCTCGTCAGGGATAATTTACAAATCCTACGGGTAGCCTAAAGTAGGCTGCCCCTTGGGCTTTATAACTTACAGACAACTAAATGATCCAAACAAAGTATTGGTTAGCACTTATTGTACTTACCGTAAGTAGCTTAATACCCCCTTGTATGGCTGCCGAAAAACCGGATGAAAGTGTCAAAATTGCTTTATCGGGGCAAATAGAAACGGCTATTCACCGTTTTGGTCAAGCACCTCAGCGCATTTTGTGGCTATCCACTAACGAAACCCAAGCAGCCGATTTTAGCTTAGCCAAGCAGTTAGCCAATGCAGGTTTAGAAGTGTGGATAGCATCTTTAGAGGCTAAAACTAAAAAAACAGCCCATGCTAAACCCTTAAATGCAGCAGCGATAGCAGAGTTAATTGAAGAGTCGTTCCCTAGCAAAACTGAAAATAAACTTTATATTTTCAGTGCGGGTGATAGTGCCAAAGCAGCGATTGAAGGCTTAAAAACTTGGCAAGATGCACGCGGCAACTCGATGCAGTTAGGTGGTGTAATTTTAGCTTACCCACAGCTGCAATTAGAGAATACCAAAGCAACAGAACCCAAATTTATTGAACCTGTCTCCCAATTAAAGCTCCCTGTGTATATTTTCCAAACGGCCAAAAAGTTGAATTTAGACGTCGCTGAAGAACTAATCGCTGCTTTCGAGCAAGGCGGTAGTACCGTTTACTCTGAACTTGTAACTGATACGGCCGATGGCTATTTGCAGGGCAAAGCTAATTCTGAGGAGGAAACCCTACAGCTTAGTGTATTTCCGGCACAACTCACGCAAGCTTTGGATAAACTGGCTGAAGTACCCGCAAAGCCTGCAGAGCTAACAGCGGCTAAAGAAAGTGCACAACCACCTTTACAGGAACATCCGACTAAGGAGTTAGCCCCTGACTTGCGCCTCGAGGATTTAGATGGGAAAACGCACGATTTAAAAGATTATCGTGGCAAAGTGGTACTATTGAATTTCTGGGCGACTTGGTGTCCGCCTTGTATCAAAGAAATACCCTCGCTGAATAATTTGCAGAAAAAATTTTCCAGTAATGACTTTGTAGTACTTAGTGTGGATGTGGGCGAGGAACCAAAAGACATCAAAGCGTTCTTAGAACACATACCTGCCGACTACCCTGTACTTTTGGATAGCAAAACTAGTCTAGCCAGTACTTGGCAATTGAAGGCATTTCCCAGTACTTTTGTGATTGATAAGACTGGGCACTTACGTTACCTGTATTTCGGTGGCTTAGAATGGGATGAGCCAGAGATGATAAAGTTTTTAGAGCAGCATTTAGAGATAGTGGCAAAATAATTGCATTCCTTTCACCATAGGTTTGATGAAAGGATGCAATAATACCGGAAGAATTTAGCCGTAATGGCAGACATAGTGGGTAGGCTCTAGTACTTCAATATCAAATGAAGTATTGGCAGCTACCGAGAAAGATTGACCGCCTTGGTATTCTTGCCATTGCTCAGCACCTGCCAAACGCACACGACAACGTCCCTGCTGAATTTCCATGATTTCGGGAGCAGCAGTACCAAAGGTTAAAGTAGCAGGTAAAATAACCCCTACACTCTTGCGTGTGCCATCCGCGGTGAAAAAAGTATAGCTAATACATTTACCATCAAAATACACATTACCCGTGGTTTTTAGGCGGACATTTTCGATTTGGCTCATCAGGTCGATCCTTAACAGATTATAATTAGGAATAAATACCCATAGGAAGGGTAATAAAAAAAGTGTAGGCAGTGTAACAGTAGCGTAAACAGCTTGGAATCTTCCCAGCAGCACAAACACCTAAGACCTATACTCCACAGTCACAATAGTCTAGAACAATTAGAACTAGCATAAAAACACTAGGATTTAGCATGCATGCTTTGAATAAATTAACAACGCAGGATATTAGCAAACGCTTACAACAAGTTAGCTCGCACCATAGTTTCGATGTTCCCAGTAACTTACTCAGTGAAAATTTTCGTGATGCGGCCGTATTAGTCCCCTTCGTGCGCCTCCGTGATGAATGGCATTTGCTGTATATTCGCCGCGCTTGCTCAGAGCGGGACCGTCATAGTGGGCAAGTGGCGTTTGCTGGCGGCAAGCGCGACCCACACGACCCCGATTTATATGGGACGGCCTTGCGTGAAGCTTATGAAGAAATTGGTATTAACCCAAAAGATGTTACCATTCTGGGTGATTTGACCCCGCATCACAGCATCAGTAACTTCAAGATTACCCCGATTGTTGGGCAAGTACCGTGGCCTTACTCCTTAAATTTACAACGTAGCGAAGTCGATCGTGCTTTTACGATTCCATTGACTTGGCTCACCGATCCACGCAATCACGAATTACGCGTACGTGAACTGAAAGGTACGAAAGTACCCGTCGTTTACTTTAAGGAATACGATGGTGAATTGCTTTGGGGTGCGACTGCACGGATGACCTTGAATCTTTTATATGTGCTTGGCGTGGATTTTAGTGAGTTAAATCTGCCTATGGCTCAAGCAGCTTAACAACTGTTATCTGCAAATAAGCACCTAAATAATTATTCAGGTGCTTGTTGTCTGTGCTTAGCGATTATTCGCTAGTTTCGCCTTCGACTAAGTCTTCGGCATCTTCATCAGTGTCAACTTCTTCCTCACCAGTGCTCAAAATTGGGGCAATCTGCACCAATTTCTCCCCCTCACTTAGGCGAATTAGAGTTACACCTTGCGTATTACGCCCTACCACAGACACCTGCGCCACAGGAGTACGTACCAAGATACCGCCATCAGTAATCAACATAATTTGATTACCTTCAGTAACTTGCACCGCACCAATCGCCCGCCCATTTCGTTCAGAAGTTTGGATCGCAATCACGCCCATGCCGCCACGGCCTTGAGCTAGGAACTCATCAACCCGAGTACGCTTGCCATAACCATTTTCGGTAGCAGTCAGGATTTCACCTTCACCCAAAATCAGTAAAGCATTAACCTGTTGATTTTCTTCTAAACGAATCCCGCGCACACCCGCCGCACCACGGCCCATCGCGCGCACATCGCTTTCAGGGAAACGAATTGCTTTGCCTGCCGAAGTGAACAGCATGACTTCGTTTTCACCATTGGTGAGCGCTACATCGACGAGGTAATCATCACGCAAATCGACCGCAATAATTCCAGCATTGCGCGGGCGTGAGAATTCTTTCAGTGGGGTTTTCTTCACTGTACCGTTTGAAGTCACCATGAAGATAAATTTACCTTCTTCATATTCACGGATCGGCAGAATCGCATTGATACGCTCGCCATCTTCGAGCGGGAGCAGGTTCACCATCGGTCGGCCACGTGAGTTCCGACTAGCCAGCGGCAACTGATATACCTTCAGCCAATACATGCGCCCACGACTGGAAAAGCACAAAATCGTGTCGTGAGTACTGGCAACGAAAAGCTTCTCAATAAAGTCTTCTTCCTTCATCGTCGTTGCCGTCTTACCACGCCCACCACGCCGTTGTGCACGATAAGTATCCAAAGGCTGAGCCTTGGCGTAACCTTCGTGAGAGAGTGTCACTACCACCTCTTCATCAGCGATCAGATCTTCTAGGCTTAAATCTTCACCTACTGCATTGATTTCAGTGCGGCGTTCGTCACTATAGGCTTCACGCAACTCCAGCAACTCATCACGAATCACCTGCATTAAACGTTCTGGATTACTCAGAATATCCAGTAAGTCGGCAATCCGCTCTAGCAGCTCACGATACTCTTCGAGGATTTTATCTTTTTCTAGGCCAGTTAAGCGATGCAGACGCAAATCGAGAATGGCTTGGGCTTGCTCTTCAGACAGCCAGTAGTGGCCTTCGCGCAAACCTAGAGCTGCATCTAAATCATCGGGACGGGACATTTCCGCACCCGAGCGCGTTAGCATCTCCGAGACGATCCCCGGGCTCCAACCACGTGCCATCAAGCCTTCTTTCGCTTCAGCTGGGCTAGCAGCCCGTTTAATTAAATCAATAATCTCGTCAATATTAGAAAGCGCAACCGCTAAACCTTCTAAGATATGCGCTCTTTCCCGCGCTTTACGCAGATTGAAGATAGTACGGCGCGTGACCACTTCACGGCGATGACGTAAGAAGGCCTCAAGAATCTGCTTTAAATTCAGCAGTTTTGGCTGAGCATCAACCAAGGCGACCATGTTAATCCCGAACACAGTCTGGAGTTGCGTTTGCTTATATAAATTATTGAGCAGCACTTCGGCAGATTCGCCACGCTTCACTTCAATGACCATGCGCATGCCATCTTTATCTGACTCATCACGCAACTCAGAAATGCCTTCGATCTTTTTATCTTTAACCAGCTCAACAATTTTTTCTAACAAGCGCGCTTTATTGACCTGATAAGGCAACTCGTGCACAGCAATCGTTTCGCGCCCAGTCTTTTCATTGACTTCGATCTCAGCACGTGCGCGCACATAAATCCGTCCACGCCCCGTGTGATAAGCCTCCCGAATGCCACGCGAGCCATTGATAATCCCCGCAGTAGGGAAATCTGGTCCCGGGATATATTCCATTAAATCGTCAATTTCTAACTCGGGATTAACGATCAAGGCCAAGCAAGCATTCACTACTTCATGGAGATTATGCGGTGGAATATTAGTCGCCATCCCGACCGCAATCCCGGAAGAACCATTGACTAATAGATTCGGTACACGAGTGGGGAAAACCGCAGGTTCGTGCTCAGCACCGTCATAGTTCGGGACGAAATTAACGGTTTCTTTATCAATATCCGCTAATAATTCGTGCGCAATCTTCGACATACGCACTTCGGTATAACGCATCGCCGCAGGTGCGTCGCCGTCTACCGAACCGAAGTTACCTTGACCATCGGCCAGCATATAGCGCAAAGAAAAGGGCTGAGCCATCCGCACTACTGCATCATACACAGCCGTATCACCATGTGGATGGTATTTACCGATGACATCACCGACTACGCGCGCTGACTTTTTATAGGGTTTATTCCAATCATTCCCTAATTCACTCATAGCAAATAAGACCCGACGATGAACAGGTTTTAGGCCATCGCGTACGTCCGGTAGCGCACGCCCAACGATAACACTCATCGCATAGTCCAGATAGGACTGGCGCATTTCATCTTCGAGGTTAACCGGAATAACTTCCTTGGCAAAGTCAGCCATATTTATTGTTCGACCGTTTAAGATAGAGGCAGCTACTATACCAGAAAAAGCATAGAAAAGGTCAAAACGCAGCGTTGAAACGCATACTGAATGCGGGTTTTAGCAGTTATTTTAAATCTAAAAAATAGAGCCTGATAAATGTTTAACGCTGATCTAAAGCAGGATGTTGAATTTTAAAACTCATTAGCACTACACCCATTCCAGCGATGCCTAAAGCCAGCAGCGCGAAACGCAAACCAATATGATCAGCGAGAGTACCAATCAACGAAGGGCCTAATAGAAAACCGATATAACCCAGAATCGTAATCACTGAAATCACCTGCCCTGCTTGGTTGGGAGCAATGTCACCCGCGAGTGAAAACACAATCGGCACCACGGCAGCCAGTGCTAAGCCTGCTACTAAAAACCCCGCTAGAATCAGTGGTGGGTATACCGTACTAACTGATAACAAAATGCCAACGGCAGCCATAATTCCAGACACTCTAAGCACTAAGCGCCGCCGCCAATGCAAGAGTATCCAACCTGAACCCAAGCGCCCAAGCATCATCGCAAAGTGAAACACAGCAGGCCCTGCTGCCCCTACAATGGTTGGCAAATCTAACGATAAGCGTAAATACACTGCTGACCACATTTCTAGCGTACCTTCAGAAAAGAAGGTCAAACCCGTGATCGCAGCGAGTAATAATAAAATGGGGGTTCTAAATAAGGCCGCACGGCTAGTGCTTGGAGTTTCTTGTGCCTGCTGTTGAGGATGGCTAATCAAACTATCCACCCGTGAGCTCAAGGCATAGATCAACCCCAATCCCAGCAAAACAGCCGCGATTAATAAATAAACAGTGCGAAATTCCATACCCTGAAACAGCAAGAAGCCCGTCGTCAATGCGGATAACGACCCCATACCGCTATAGCCTGCATGAAAGAAGCTCATGCGCGTATCGCCGGTATTTTGCTCGTAATTAACGGCAGCCGCATTAATCCCCACATCCAACGCGCCTGATGCAGCCATTAAACCAATGATCGCAACTATTAGCCAAAGATAGCTAGTGATCCAGTAAAAGGAAGCATAGGCCAGCGCGGAAATAAGAATGCTGATCAGCATTAAACGTCGAGCGCCCCAACGATCAGCGAGGCGCCCTGTGAGCAGCATAGCCGGAAAAGATCCGACTACGCCTAAAGTCAGAGTTAAGCCCAATTGACCGGAACTTAACCCAAAAGCACGCTGCAAATCGGCCATCATCACTTGCCAAGAGCCAAAAATAGCCCCTAAAGCAAAAAAACCACTAATCACCAACCAAAATGCAGCTCGTTGCAAGCTTAGGTATCCATCCGCCAGATATGTTCTTTATCACGACTACTTAAGGACTGCCCGAGCATTTCGAGATTAACTAAAACAATCCCCTCTTCGGTGACATAGAACCGTTTTTCATCGTCTTCTCTATTTTCACCAATGATAGTTCCATCAGGAATCACGCAGCCTTTATCCACGATGACTTTGGTTAAGCGACAATTATTGCCAATGCTCACTTTGGGCAGAATAATACTGTCTTTAACTAAAGAATTATTGCCAATACTCACCGCAAAGAAAGCCACTGAACGCTTCATACGCGCACCCGACAAAATACAACCTGCTGAGACTAGCGAATCAATCGCCTCACCCCGACGGCCATCTTCGTCGAAGACAAATTTTGCAGGTGGATATTGCGGCTGGTAAGTCCAAATCGGCCACAAGCGGTCATATAAATTGAGTTCTGGTTCGACAGCGCACAGCTCCATATTGGCTTTCCAATAGGAATAAACTGTACCCACATCCCGCCAATAAGCAGGTTCACCGGTCGCTTCATTACGGAAAGAATAAGCACGTGCATTCGCGGTATGAATATGCTTAGGGATAATATCTTTGCCGAAATCATGCGAGGATTCATCGCTGAGCGCATCTTCACTTAAAGTTCTGAATAAGAACTCGCGGGAGAATACATAAATACCCATTGAAGCCAGTGCAATCCCCGGCTTACCCGGCATATGCTCAGGCTGTTTGGGCTTTTCAGTGAATTTGGTGATGCTCATGTCTTCATCAACCGACATAACACCGAAACCTGTTGCTTCCTCCACGGGTACTTCGATACAACCTACCGTGAAATCAGCACCCGAGAGCACATGCTGGACTAGCATGTCAGAGTAATCCATTTTGTAGATATGGTCGCCACCTAAGACGATGACATACTCAGGATCATGCCGATGTAAAATATCAAGGTTTTGATAAAGCGCATCGGCCGTGCCCTGATACCACTCTTTCTTCTCAGTACGTTGTTGGGCGGGAAGAATTTCGACGAATTCGCCAATTTCAGCACGCATGAAATTCCAAGCACGCTGCATATGCCGAATCAGGGAATCTGATTTGTATTGAGTCAAAACACCAATCCGGCGAATCCCCGAATTGACGCAATTGGATAAAGCAAAATCAATAATGCGGTACTTACCACCAAACGGAACCGCTGGCTTGGCACGCCGCTGGGTTAGATTCTTTAAACGCGAACCCTCCCCGCCTGCTAACACTAAAGCCAAAGTATTCCGGCTAAGCTCGCGCGCTAAATTAGGGCGCGAAAAATCCATCCTTGTTGTCTTATTATTTTCTTCACTCATGCTAAGCTCCTCTGTGGGTGTAAAACCTCGCTCCTCCATACCAGCACTAAGATTGCCGTTTATGGATTAGGCTTATCATACTCTTTTGTTACTTCAACCAAACGAATTACATTGGTTGAACCTGGCTGGCCAAATGGCACACCTGCAGTGACTACAATGCGATCCCCTAAAACTGCAAAACCTTTACGCTGCACCATCCGCGCTGCTTTCCCGACCATATCGGATAGAGAAGTTACATCACGCGTTTGTACCGCATACACCCCCCAAACCAAAGTGAGTTTGCGTGCTACATGATGCGAAGGTGTTAAACCTAAAATTGGTACTAAACCCCGTGCCCGTGCTGCCCGTAAAGTGGTCGAACCCGTGCTACTGAAAGTCACAATAGCTACACAACGACGTGCGGTAGCAATGTCGGATGCTGCACGCGCAATCGCATCCGCATCGGTTGGCTCGCCATCTAACGGGTAAACTTTTAAAGCATGATTGCTACGTACATCACGCTCAGTCTCAGCAATAATTCGCCCCATGACTTCCACTGCTTCCAGCGGATATTGGCCCGCCGCAGTTTCTGCAGACAACATCACCGCATCAGCACCATCATAAATCGCCGTTGCAACATCGGATGCTTCCGCACGTGTGGGTATTGGTGAATTAATCATAGATTCTAGCATCTGCGTGGCAACAATGACCGGGCGACCTAAAGAGCGCGCGGTTTCGACGATCCGCTTTTGAATCGCTGGTACCCGCTCAGGTGGCAATTCCACGCCCAAATCACCGCGCGCGACCATCACTGCATCTGACAATTCAATAATGCGATGCAACTGATCTAAGGCTGAAGGCTTTTCTAGCTTAGCAAGCACGCCTGCGCGACCATTCACCAAGTTGCGGGCCTCGATAATATCTTCAGGGCGCTGTACGAAAGACAGTGCAACCCAATCCACGCCTAGCTCTAAACCAAACTCTAAATCGGCACGATCTTTTTCAGTTAAAGCACTAATCGGTAATTGCTTGTCCGGAACATTCACCCCTTTACGATCAGAAATCACTCCACCCACGACTACTGTGGTCACTGCCACCAGCGGTGAAGCTTGCGTGACTTTTAAACGCACTTTGCCATCATCGACCAATAATTCGTGGCCTGCTTCAAGTACATCAAAGATCTCTTTATGCGGCAGGCTCACACCTTCTTGATCACCAACACGCTTTTCTAGATAAAGATTAAAGGTATCGCCTTTCTTTAAAGTAATTTTGCCTTCCGCAAAAGTGCCAATGCGCAATTTTGGACCTTGCAGATCCATCAAAATGCCAATCGGATAGTCAAACTCCTCTTCCAGAGAGCGAATCAGATTGAAGCGCGCGCGCTGATCTTCATGAGAGCCATGGCTGAAATTCAAGCGGAATACGTTCACACCTGCCTCAACCAGTTTGCGCATGACCTGCTCATCATTGGAAGCGGGGCCTAGGGTAGCTACAATCTTGGTACGCCTGTCTAATTTAAAAGGGCTTTTCATTTGTTTATTATTCCATGGTCAATTCGTTGAATGGTTGAAGTTTTAATGCGCCTCTAATGGAGGGTTCAACCGCTGCAAATAAGCCTCATAACGCTCTTCGAGGGAGACAATCTCCGGCGCTAATTCAGGTTGTGAAAAATATTGGCTCGACACCAAATAATCTGCGGTGCTTTGATTACAAGCCAAAGGAATTTCGTAAAGGGTGGCTAAGCGCACTAAAGCTTTCACATCCACGTCATGTGGCTGCGGGGTCATTGGATCTTGCAGGAAAATCACACAACCCACTTTTTCTTCTGCAATTAAAGCTCCCACTTGCTGGTCACCACCGAGTGGGCCACTTTTTAGCGGATGAATATCCAACTCAGGATAAGCCTGCTTTAACAAGCGCCCCGTTGTACCGGTGGCGTAAATCATACGACCCGTTAGATGCACTAAATTTCTGCCCACCCATGCAATAAGATCAGGTTTAGTCCGATCATGGGCAATCATAGCAATGGCTAATTTTGGCATTAACAAGCACCTCTTGCGCTGCGCCTTGCTTGGCAAGGCTGATTTTTGACCCAACAACGAGTTACACTTCAGGTATTAAACTTTCTTCAAAGCTTGAGCAGCTTGTGCTAGCGCTTGAATCGCCTGCCAATCACCGGCTTGCAACAAATTATCCGGCGTTACCCATGAGCCACCTACGCACATCACATTCGGTAGTACTAAATAATTGCTAGCCGTCTTTTCGGTAATTCCGCCGGTGGGACAAAACATGACTTTAGGCAAAGGCCCGTATAAAGACTTCAACATCGATACACCACCAGCGGCTTCGGCTGGGAAAAACTTTAAGGTATCTAAGCCCAACTCTAGCAGGCGCATCACTTCAGAAGCAGTCGATGCACCTGGCAACAAAGGTAAACCTTCATCGGCAGCCGCTTTCACTAAATCCGCGGTTGCACCCGGAGAAACCGCAAACTGCGCACCGGCGGCTTTGGCGGCCTTTACATCCGCTAAAGTTAAGACTGTACCGGCACCGACTTGGCTGCCGGGGACTTCACTCATTAAGCGAATCACCTCTAAAGCTGCTGGGGTACGCAAAGTAACTTCAAGCACTGTTAAGCCACCCTCCACCAACGCTTCAGCCAAGGGTTTGGCATGTTGAGTCTCTTTAACCACCAACACCGGAATCACCGCTACTTGCTGGCACATCTCTCGTAATGAAAACATTGATCAGCCTCGATTAGGCACGCAGCGCGTGAATATGTTGTAAAAGGCCCGCAGTGGATGCATCCACATCAGCAGGTATGGTGCGCTCGTGCAGAGCAGGGGCTAAAGCATTCGCTAATTTCTTACCTAACTCCACACCCCATTGGTCATACGAGTTAACACCCCAAATGACACCTTGCACAAATACTTTATGCTCAAATAAAGCAACTAAACGGCCTAAAGTATGCGGGTTCAATTGCTTATAAATAATAGAAGTCGAGCTACGATCACCGGGGAAAGTACGATGTGGAACTAGTTGCTCAATTTTATCAGCAGACAAACCGGCGGCTTGCATATCCGCCCGTACTGCGTCGGCATCACGCCCAAAAGCTAAAGCCTGTGCTTGCGCTAAGACATTAGTGAGCAAAGTTTCATGATGCTGCTGTACATCAGCAAACTCACTTTGGCTACTGGGGTTAGCAGCCGCCAAGAAATCCACCGGAATAACATTGCTGCCCTGATGAATCAATTGGAAGAAAGAGTGCTGAGCATTCGTGCCCGGCTCACCCCAAATCACTGGGCCAGTTGATTCTTGAATCGGGCTACCATCAACTTGTACTTGCTTACCGTTCGACTCCATATCCAGCTGCTGCACATAGGCAGGAAAACGCGCTAAATGCTGATCATACGGAATCAACGCAACGGTTGGATAGTTAAGCACATTGCGCCGCCAGATACCGACTAAAGCAAACAGTACCGGCAGATTCATCTCTAAAGGTGCCAAGCGGAAATGCTCATCCATCGCTTTAGCACCCGCTAGAAACTCTGTAAAGGCTTGTTTACCGACTGCAATCGCCACCGGCAAGCCAATCGCAGACCACACTGAATAGCGTCCACCGACCCAATCCCAAAAGCCAAATACCCGCGCATCATCAATCCCATAAGTACGGGTTGCGGCCAAATTAGTCGAAACAGCGGCGACATGCTGCCCTGCTTGTTCGCCCAATTCGGTTTTGAGCCAAGCTAAAGCTGAGCTGAAATTCAACATCGTTTCAGCCGTGGTAAAAGTTTTGGAGGCCACAATAATCAGGGTTGTTGCTGGACTTAGTGGCGTTAGCGTATCCACAATATGCGCGCCATCTACATTCGACACGAAATGCAAACGTGGGCCATCATGCCAAGGCGCTAAGGATGAAGCCACCATCACCGGGCCGAGATCCGAGCCACCAATCCCAATATTCACGACATCGGTAAAGGTTTGGCCGGATACTGTTTTATAAGCACCCGTCCTCACCTCTTCAGCGAAATTAAGGAAGCGCTCACGCACTTCTGCCACATCCTTCAACACATCCTGCCCATCCACGATCACATCCGCAGGGATGCCATCGCGTAAGGCCATATGTAGTACGGCACGGTTTTCAGTACTATTGATCTTTTCACCTTGAACCATCGCATCACGGCGCTGTTCAACTTGGGCTGTGTAGGCGAGTTGCACTAAAGCATTTAAAGCAAAGCTATCAATTTTCTCTTTAGAAAAATCAATCAGCAGATCATCTAAGCTAAACGACAAACTGGCGAAGCGCTCTGAGTCAACCGCAAAGAGTTCACGCAAATGTTGCGCTTTTAAACGCTTTGCCTGCATCGCTAAGGCTTGCCAGTTTTTAGTAAGATTGGCTTGCATTTTGTTTACTCTCCCGCCGCGAATAAGGAGCTAGCACCACCTGAAGCAGGGCCTACCGCTTGGCGGAATACCTGGAATAACTCCCGGCCTAAACCAGCCTCATTCGCGTCTAAATTTGCAGTTGCATTTGGGCGGCTATCGAAATCGTCTACCAATACCGTCAATACCCCCTTTTCTGCATCTAAACGAATCAGATCGCCGTCATGGATTTTGGCTATCGCGCCACCATCTATCGCTTCTGGGCTTAAATGAATCGCGGCTGGAACCTTGCCACTCGCACCGGACATGCGCCCATCAGTAATCAAAGCAACTTGCTGCCCACGATCTTGTAATACGCCTAAGACTGGCGTGAGGCTATGCAACTCAGGCATACCATTCGCTTTCGGGCCTTGGAAGCGCACCACACAAACAAAATCGCCGGTTAGCTCGCCTGCATTAAAGGCTGCCTTTACCTCTTCTTGATCATGGAATACCTTAGCGGGCGCTTCAACAATACGTCGCTCTGGCTTCACGGCTGATACTTTAATCACGGCCTCGCCCAGATTACCACGCAGCGCGACTAAGCCACCTGACGCTTGGAAAGCCTCAGTGTAAGGACGCAAAATGTCGGTATCATGACTACTAACAGCACCATCCACCCAGACTGCCTTGCCATTTGCATCCAACTTCGCTTCTTGGCTGTAATGATGTAAACCGAAGCCAGCCACTGTATGCACGTCTTCATGCAATAGGCCAGCCGCGAGCAATTCGCGAATCACAAATTGCAAACCACCCGCTGCATGGAAGTGGTTCACATCCGCCGAACCATTCGGATAAACCCGTGCCATTAGCGGTGTGACTGCCGACAAATCAGAGAAATCTTCCAAGCGCACCATCAAGCCCGCCGCCCGCGCCATCGCAATAATGTGCAAGACTAAGTTGGTCGAACCACCGGTGGCATTTAAACCGACAATGCCATTCACAAAGGCTTTAGCGGATAGGACTTCACAGGCAGGTGTATAATTGCCTGAGTCAGCCGTTAGGCGCAGCACTTGCTCAGTGCCAGCAGCTGTTAAGGCTTCACGCAGTGGCGTATTGGGATTGACAAAACTGCTACCTGGTAATTGCAGCCCCATAAATTCCATCAGCATTTGGTTGCTATTCGCCGTGCCGTAAAAAGTGCAAGTACCGACATTATGATAGGACTGCATTTCGGCTTCTAATAACTCAGCTCGCCCGACTTGCCCTGAGGCATATTGTTGGCGGACTTTAGCTTTTTGATCATTAGAAATTCCCGAAACCATCGGGCCCGCCGGTAAGAAAATACAAGGTATATAGCCGAAGGTCGCGGCAGCAATCACTAAGCCGGGGACGATTTTATCGCACACCCCTAAGAAAGCAGCAGCATCAAATAGATTATGACTTAAGGCAATTCCCGCGGCCATCGCGATCACATCACGGGAAAATAGCGATAGCTCCATCCCCGGCTGGCCTTGAGTGACTCCATCACACATGGCAGGCACACCGCCTGCAACTTGTGCGGAAGCCCCTAAGGAACGGGCAACTTTTTTAATCAGTTCAGGGTAAGTTTCAAAGGGTTGATGCGCTGATAACATATCATTGTAAGCAGTCACGATCCCAATATTCGGGGCTTTACTGGCAACGATTTTGAATTTATCAGATACCGGGCTAGCGGCTACCGCGTGGGCTAAATTACCGCAAGCGAGGTTATGGCGATTATCGCGCACCGCTGCTTGCTGCATGCGGGCTAAATAAAGATTACGCGTCTGCTGACTGCGCTGCTCAATACGAGCTGTCACCTCGGCGATGACTGGGTGAACGGTGGTATTCATAAGGTTCTCGATCCGCGCTCTTAAGCTGCATAGTGAATCGTCAACTTGTCGCCTGCTTGTTGCAATAGCGCTTCAATTGGCCATTGACGTGGCTGGCTAGCGACAAGATTGGCCTGCGCCTGTTCCAAAACTTGTTTTTTATCAGCGCCGGTAATTAATAAATGTAAATGCTTAGCGCTTAATAAAGCCGCTAAGCTGAAAGAAATACGTGCCTCGGGTAAATCTGGCACCACGACTTCCAATAAAATAGCTGGATTATGAGGATCTAATCCTACTGCTAAATTGGGTGCTTGCGGAAATAGGGAGGCAAAATGTCCATCATTTCCCATGCCTAAAACGATCACGTCCAGTGGCAAAAACGCTTGCTGTAAACGGGCTGCAACAGTGGGCAAATCAGCGCTAGTTTGCCCAACTTGATATAAAGCTTGAAAACTAGCAGCCGGTTGCAGGCTAGTTAATAAATTAGTCGTGAGTAAGCGCGCGTTAGAGCGCTCATTGCTAGGGTCAACTTGACGCTCATCAGTCAAGGTAAACGCCACTTTTGACCAATCGACCGCCTGTTTAGCCAGTGCCTTGAAAAATAATACCGGAGTAGTGCCACCTGCGAATGCTGCCGTGGCTTTAGCTTTAAGCTGAAGCGCACCTTGTAACTCCTCAGCAACAAGCACAGCCAATTGTTCAGCTTGCTGGGTGCGCTCAGAGTAAGAAATTAGCTTCATACCTCGATTTCCCGCCAACGGCGACCGTCACGTGCCATCATTTCTACCGAGGCAATCGGCCCACGGCTGCCCGGATCATAACCCTCAGGCTTTAGGCCGGAAGCTTCCCAAGCGGCAATAATGGGGTCAATCCACCGCCAAGCTGCTTCGACTTCGTCGCCACGCATAAATAAAGTTTGATTGCCTCTGACGACATCCATTAGCAAGCGCTCATAAGCATCCGGCATCCGCCAATTGCTATCGCGGCCTTCCGCAAAAGTCATATCTAAAGGAATATCACGCAAGCGGAAACCACCCGGCCCCGGATCTTTGGTCATGATATTGAGTTGCAAACCCTCATCCGGTTGTAAGCGAATGATTAATACATTCGGCATGGTGGGGGTTTCTAAATCACCAAACACCGAATGGGCTGGCTCTTTAAACACCACGGCAATTTCAGTCATTTGCGCCCTGAGCTTCTTGCCAGTGCGCAAATAGAATGGCACGCCTGACCAGCGCCAATTATCAATTTCGGCTTTGATCGCGACATAGCATTCAGTTTTGCTATGCGGATTACCCACTTCTTCTAAATAAGAAGGTGAACTTGAGCCATGCCCTAGATATTGGCCACGCACGGTATTTGCCAATACATTTCGCCCTGTGAGGGGGCGCAGTGAACGCAATACCTTGAGCTTTTCATCACGCAAAGCATCCGCATCGAATTTATAAGGTGGTTCCATCGCCAGCAAGCAAAGCAGCTGCACTAGATGGTTCTGTACCATATCGCGAATTGCGCCTGCTGTATCGTAATAGCTGCCCCGCGAGCCTACGCCTAAAGACTCAGCGGCCGTGATTTGCACATGATCAATCCGATTGGCATTCCACAAGGGTTCAAATAAGGCATTGGCAAAGCGTAGCGCCATTAGGTTTTGGACGGTTTCCTTACCTAAATAGTGATCAATCCGGTAAACCGAGCTTTCATTAAAGACACTGCTAATTTCACGATTGAGAGCCATTGCACTATCGAGGTCATGGCCTAAAGGCTTCTCTACCACCAGACGAGCTTTATCCGTAGCTAAACCGGCTTTAGACAAACCTTGAGCAATAACACCAAACAAAGAAGGGCCAACAGCCAAATAATAAACACGAATATGTTGTGGCTGCTGCTTTAGATAATCAATTAAACCGCCCCAACCACTGGAATCGGTCACATCAATATGTAAATAACTTAAGCGCGCGATAAATCGCTCTACTGCAACGGCATCTAATTCAGCAGCAGCGACATGCTTCTGCAAGGCTTCACGCGCTTCTTGCTTGAAAGCATCGGTATCTTGATCAGTGCGTGCTAGGCCTAAAATGCGTGCTTCTGCTGGAATTTGCCCATCGGCATCACGATGAAATAACGCAGGTAATAATTTACGCATTGCCAAATCACCCGTGCCACCAAAAATGACAAGATCAAATGACTCAACAGGAATAACCATGCTGCTCATGAATACTCAATTCCTTTAGTAGTAATTAACAAACTTGTTGTTATTGAAGTGCAGCCTGAACTTCTGCACGGGTGGGCAAATTAGCGCCCCGGCGTGAGCAAGTAATAGCAGCGGCTACTGCAGCGGTATGACCTATTTTGAACAAAGTTTCGTTGTTAAGCTGTTTAGACCAAACAGCTGTTGAATTTTTTAAGCTCAGTACAGCATCTAGCAAAGATGCTTGAAAAGTATCCCCAGCGCCCACGGTATCAATCACTTTAACTGTTTGCCCAGACACGTCTGCACGATCTTGATGGCTCCACAAGGATGCACCATTCGCACCACGGGTAAGCGCTATTAATTGCGGCCCAAGCTTTAGCCACTCTTCAATAATAGCTTCTGGTTGTTGATCGGGATAAAGCGAATGCAAATCTTCATCACTGACTTTTAATACATCAACTAAAGGTACTAACTCAGCAATACGTTGGCGCCAAACTTCTAAATCTGGCTGTACATTTAAGCGCACATTAGGATCAAGAGAAAGAAGGCGCTTGCCCGAGTATTGCTGAGCAAGCGCAAAGTACGAATCGGCCGTCGGCTGTGCAACGATGGAATAGGAACCGAAGTGAATAACCGCTGTACCCTCTAAATCAACATTGACGTCATCTAAAGTTAACAAACGATCCGCCGCGCCGTTACCGTAAAAAGCATAACTAGGCACGCCCGCAGCATCCTGCTGGACGAGACCTAAAGTTGTAGGTGCTTGCTTACGAGCAATCAGATGGGTTTTAACCCCTTCTGACTGTAAGCTTGCTAAAAGCCGTTCACCTAGAAAATCTGTGGAAAGCCCAGTCAACATTGCTACCGGACAACCTAAACGTGCTAGCCCTACAGCTACATTAAGCGGCGAGCCGCCGACACGTGCACTGAGCGGTACTTCAAAAGCTGCTTGATCCACAACTTCTGCTGTAAAAACATCGAATAGTGCTTCACCACAGACCACAAACATGATTGGCTTTACCTAACTCAAATTAGAATGTGTAGTTAAAGCGCACGCGGGCAGCAGTAGCTTTTGCATCAGCACCTTTAACACCACCGACATCAGTAGTCTTAGAAGTACTAGCAGCGAAAGTCACCGTTGCATCTTTACTACCAAATAGGGGAACACTATAAGCGCCATAGAAGGAGTTCAACTTAGGATCTGTACCTGCCATATCATCTTTAGCAGTTACATAGCCCACACCCCAAGGACCTTGAGTAAAGTTGAGTGCCACAGAGCTTTTATCCACACCATCGTTATCTGCATTCTTTTTGCTATAGCTAGCATTAACAGTTCCGCCTGCTACATCAAAGCCTGCACCAACACCGAAACCTGTATGAGAAGATTCTGTAGTAGCGCCCGCTGCTTCACTCTTAACGCTTTCCAAGCCAGCACGAATAGTGGCCATACCTGCTTTGTAAGTCATTGCTGGACGAATTGCAGTATACTTATCAAAATCATCAGTATTTTTAGCAGCCATCACACCTAGCTCAAAATTCATTGCATCACTAGGCTTCAGGTGGAAAGCAGTATGAATTACGCTATCTTTACGACCACGAGCATCATTAGTGCCATAAACAGAATAACCACCCGCATGCTCAAGAACAGTATCTTTACCTACTGGAAACAAGTCGACCCCTTCAAAACGACCGATTTGTACATCCCAGCTGCTACGACCCATTTGTAGATAAACATCGTCATAACCTAAAGAACTACCTTTGAAAGGAACTAAAGGCTGAGCCACGCCTTTAACGAAGTAGTCATCACCTTTCAGCTCACCAGTCGCATTGAGCTTGACACGACCACCATTATAGTAACTGGTAGTTTTTTCATCACTTACATCTGTAGAATTTTTTGCAGTCAGATCCAATTCAACATCCCCACCGATGCTGAAAGTTTTTTCTTCCGCTTGAACATTAAAGCCGACTAATAAAGCCGCTATTCCGCAAGCAACGCTCAATTTCAGTTTGGTTTTCATTGCATTTACCTTCGCTATTCAATCAAAAACACGGTTATTAAAACACACTACCAAAGCGCTTTGAAGTACAAAACACTCGCAGCCCATCAAAACACTTCCCACACTAACTCTTTAATTTTTTCAACAGCTGAAAAAAATAATCTCGTAAAGTCACATACTTGTCAACTTAGAAAGCTTTGCAAATAACCGTATCATTAATAAAAAGTTAATGTTGGTAGGTTAATGACTTAATATTATACTGTCAATAATTAATTCAAATTGATTTATTAAAGATTTTGCAAAATTTAGGGCGGCTCTGCTTCCTCAAAAGCATGCAAATACTGCACCAAGCATGTAAGTTAGATTGAGCGTTAAATTTCTCTTGCATTTCGATAATTAGAATATTAATATTTACTTATATTGATTCGCGCTTAACAACTGTGCACCAGCACATTCCCTGCTAGAGGTATTCATTCATGCAAGTTAAAAAAATTACATTAGCACTGGCTATTTTTGCCGCTGCAAGTAGTGCATCTGCGACTGATTTCTTTAATGGTTTTGATAACGGCACTGGTGCAGGTAATGCTCAAGGTGCTAGTCAAGGTCAAGGCTCTACCACTGGACAAGGCACTGGCTATGGAACCAGCAAAGGCAATGTCGATGGCTGGGGTACAGGCAAAGGCACTGGCGACGGCGAAGTTGATTTTTCAATTAACTTCAAAGGCAAAGGCAATACTGATATGAATTCTGATATGGTGGGCCGTGGTAATGGCACCACCAATGGTAATTTCAATGGGCAAGGCTCAGGTTATGGCTTAGGTTCTAACAACTTAAACGGCTTTGCTAATAGCGCAACGAATGGTGGTGGCTATGCTCCTTGGGGGGGTGCGCCGAATTGGGGTGGTTATTATCCATACCCACAACAGCAAGCCATGCCAATGATGCCGCAAATGTATGCACCTCAGTACGGCATGCAACAGCCCTATATGCCGATGATGCCTCAGATGTATGCGCCTCAGTATGGTATGCAGCAGCCAATGATGCAACCAGCGCCGATGCAGATGCAAAATCCGAACTTTGCACAAATGCAACAGCAGATGGCTGCACAACGTGCACAAGCTGAAGCCTTCTATAAGCAACAAATGGAAGAGCAGCGTAAAATGATGGAAGCACAAAGCAAAGCCGCTGCTGCTCAAGCGCCCGTAGCACCTGTTGCGCCAACAGCACCGGCTGCCCCAATTGCAGCACCGAGCACAGACGCTGCCGCTCAAGCGCCTGCAAAAACCAACTAATTACTAGCTTTTCGCTTCACAAGCCTACTTAACTTAAGTGGGCTTGTTCACTGGCCTGCACACAATCCTTAATTAGCTTCGACCCAGCATAAATAAACCCCGTATAGATTTGCACCAACGCAGCACCCGCTTGCAACTTGGCTTGCGCATTCGCTGCAGACATAATCCCACCCACTCCAATAATCGGAATCTGCGTGCCTAAGTGCGAGTGAAATAGCCGGATTACTTCAGTTGAGCGTTCTGTTAGCGGCTTGCCACTTAAACCACCCTGCTCTGCTCCCTGTTCCAATTGGGCAACGGAGGTTTTATCTAAAGTGGTATTGGTAGCAATCAAGCCATCCATGCCACAAGCTAGCAAAACCTCAGCCATGCCCGCTATTTCCTCAGCACTCAAATCAGGCGCTACCTTCACTGCTAACGGCACATAGCGACCCTGCTGCTCAGTCAATAATGCTTGTTCCTGCTTCAATGCTTCTAATAAACGACGTAATTCATCACCATATTGCAAGCTACGTAGACCCGGTGTATTCGGCGACGAGATATTGATCGTTACATAATGGGCGTGCTCATACACCCTACGTAAACCGATCCTATAGTCATCCACTGCCCGCTCGACCGGGGTATCAAAGTTTTTACCAATATTGATACCCAATACGCCTTGGTAGTTGGATTTCGCAACCTGCGCCAGTAAGTAATCTAAGCCGTGATTATTAAAGCCCATGCGGTTAATAATCGCCTGTGCCCCCTTTAAGCGGAATAAGCGTGGTTGTGAATTACCCGTTTGTGGACGCGGAGTCACTGTACCAATTTCAATAAAGCCAAACCCACAACTGGCCAAAGCATCAATAAACTCGCCATTCTTATCCAAACCTGCTGCTAAACCTACCCGATTGGGAAATTGAATGCCCATTACTTCGACAGGTGTGCTTGGAATGGCTATAGGCTTGCCATTTAAACCTAAGTTATAGGCCAGCTTGAGAGCATTTAAGGCAGCATAATGGGATGACTCTGGGGGTAATAGGAACAGCGCTTCACGCAGCAAGTTATACACGGGCAAGACCTCGAATGACAGACGAATGCAAACGAGAGATTATGCTAAAACTTATGCACTGCAACAATGCTAGTGAAGAAAAACAATCACAAGCTGTGGCTTAAGCTATGGCATAATCAGGCGCTATTTTTCAAGACTTGAGAGAGGATAGTGCATGGCAACGCCCCCCTTTTACCCACCCCAACGTATTTTAATGGGCCCCGGCCCTTCTGATGTTAGCCCGCGTGTTTTACAAGCAATGGCGCGCCCTACTTTAGGCCATCTTGACCCGCTATTTGTGGGGATGATGGATGAAGTCAAAGGTTTACTGCAATACGCTTTCCAAACCAACAATGAACTCACAATGCCGATTTCTGCACCGGGTTCAGCAGGGATGGAAGCTTGCTTTGCGAACTTAGTCGAACCAGGCGACAAAGTGATTGTTTGCCAAAATGGTGTGTTTGGCGGACGCATGAAAGAAAATGTTGAACGTTTCGGTGGCACAGCCGTGATGGTGATGGATGACTGGGGTAAGCCGGTTGATCCGCATAAAGTTGAGACTGCACTCAAAGCGAATCCCGACGCTAAAATCCTCGCTTTCGTACACGCCGAAACCTCCACGGGCGTGCGCTCAGATGCCAAATTACTCACTGAATTAGCGCATCAGCACGGCTGCTTAGTTATTGTTGATGCAGTGACTTCGTTAGCGGGTTCTGAGCTAAGGGTGGATGCTTGGGGGATTGATGCAATTTACTCAGGTACACAAAAATGCATGTCCTGCGTACCCGGTTTATCGCCGGTAAGCTTCGGTACGCGTGCTGTTGATGTGATCAAAAATCGCAAAACTAAAATCCAAAGCTGGTTCTTAGATATGAGTCTGATTATGGGCTACTGGGGTAGCGGTGCTAAGCGCGCTTATCACCACACTGCGCCGGTAAATACGCTCTATGCGCTGCATGAAGCGTTAATCATGGTGCAAGAAGAAGGCTTAGAGCAGGCTTGGGCACGTCATCAGTATCATCACCACGCTTTAAAGGCTGGCTTAGAAGCAATGGGCATTCGCTTTGTGGTGGAAGAAAGCGCGCGCTTGCCCCAATTGAATCTCGTCACTGTACCTGAAGGCATTGATGAAGCCGTGGTACGTAGCCGTTTATTAAACGAATACAGCATGGAAATTGGTGCTGGCCTAGGCGTTTTGGCAGGCAAGGTATGGCGGATCGGCTTAATGGGTCATGCATCCACTATGCAGAATGTACTAACCTGCTTAGGCGCTTTGGATGCTGTGCTTAGCTCGATGCAAGCACCCATTGAATCGGGTGTAGCCGTGCGGGCTGCACAAGGGTTTTATAAGCTTTAAAACTTAAAGAAGGCAGGTAGTTGGCATCATAAACTACCTGCTTCTACCGTTTTCGGTAAAGCAGTTTGTTCGCGTAATAGTTGTAAATGGTCAACAGTGGCATAGCCATCCGCAGGGAAGCCGGTATCAGCTTGCCAACGGCGTAAAGCAGCGCGGGTATTCGGGCCAATATTGCCATCAATACCATCGGTGCTATAACCGACTGCACTCAAGCGCTCTTGTAACTCAGTCTTTTCTAAACGGCTGAGTGGTGCTTCATTGCGTGGCCATGCGGCCAGTACCGCGCGCCCACCTTTCAATCTTTCTGCCAAATAGCCCGCTGCCAAAGCATAGCTCAGTGCATTATTGTATTTCAGCAAGGCGTTAAAGTTGGGATAAGTTAAAAATGCTGGGCCTTGATACCCAGCTGGCACAATCACAGCGGCACGGGTGGTATGCGAAAGATTTAAAGGCTCACCATCAACGCGATACACACCTTGCGCCATCCAATAACTCAAAGCTTGCCAATTCGCGGGTTCGGTTTCTGTCCAATCAAAGGTCACGGGCAAGACTACTTCTGTGCCCCAAGCCTGCCCTTGCTGCCAACCCGATTGCGCTAAATAATTAGCGGTTGAGGCCAGCGCATCGGGGATACTTTTACGCAAATCACGTTTGCCATCGCCATCGAAATCAACGGCAAATTCTTCAAACGTCGTAGGAATAAACTGAGTATGTCCAATCGCTCCAGCCCATGAGCCACGCAAACTGTTAAGCGGCATATCGCCCGTTTTGATAATATTTAAAGCGGCTAGGAGTTGTTTACTCCAAAAACCCCGCCGATCTTCACGCCCTTGATAAGCTAAAGTGGCTAAAGAACGAATCGCCGAATAATTGCCTAATTGCTGGCCATAGCTGCTCTCCATCCCCCAAATAGCCACGATGTATTCGGCATCAACATGGTAAGTAGAACTGATCCTTTTTAGCAGTGGTGCGTATTCTTTTAGAACATACTGCCCTTGCTCGATGCGCTCGGGCGACACCGCACTATCCATGTATTCCCAAACAGGGCGGCTGAATTCTGGCTGATAAGCATCCAGTCTTAGCACTTTTTTATCCGGTAAAATGCCGCGAAAGGCTAAGTTTAAAGTAGCTTCATCAATCCCTCGCTGCTGCGCTAATTGCCGAAAATTACTTTGCCATGTCGCAAATTCTTGATCAGAAAAAACTGTATATCCAAACAAGACTACGATAAAAAGAATGCCAAGTTGTAGTGTACGCGCTAGCTTGCGACCCATCCCTAAAACCAAAGACGTCAATGTAAGGCGCTATCATAAACAAAGTTCAGCATGGCTGCATCGCCTGTTGATGCTTATTAGTGCATTCGGAGCTTTTTATGTTTAAAGCAGTATTTCTTGATTATGCCAGCACCAGCCACAATGACCTTAATTTAAGCAAGCTCCAGCAGGCTTGTGGGCAGTTATCCTTATGGGATGACACGAAGGCTGATAATCTGTTAGCGCATATTGGTGATGCGGAGATTGTGATTAGTAATAAAGTGCTACTCAATGCTGAAACACTGCATGCACTCAAAGATCAATTGAAGCTCATCTGCGTGGCTGCTACTGGCACGAATAATGTTGATTTAGTCGCTGCGAAGAATTTAGGGGTTCCGGTTTGTAATGTGCGCAATTATGGCAGCCGCTCCGTAGCTGAGCATTGCTTGAGTTTAATTTTCGCCCTAGCGCGCCAGCTGCCTGCCTATCATCAAGCCGTACAAAATCAGACTTGGCAACAGAGTCAGCATTTTTGCCTGTTGGACTATCCAATCACGGAAGTAGCTGGCAAAACTTTAGGTATTATTGGTTATGGCAGCTTAGGCCAAGCAACTGCACAACTAGCTGCTGCTGTCGGTATGAGGATCTTAATTGCTGAGCGCCTAGACGCTGAGACAGTGCGTACTGATCGAGTCAGCCTAAACGAATTGCTAGCAACCTCTGACTTCATTAGCCTTCACTGCCCGCTAACCGAGCAAACCCAACAATTCATTAATGCTGAGCGCTTACAATTGATGAAGCCTTCGGCTTTTCTAATCAATACGGCCCGTGGTGGTTTAATTCAGGAAGCTGCTTTATTAGCCGCTTTGCAAAACGGCAGCATCGCTGGAGCTGCTGTGGATGTCCTAACGATTGAGCCACCTACTCCTGATAGTTTATTGCTCCAACACAGTTTGCCTAATCTGCTTATTACGCCCCATGTTGCTTGGGCGAGCCGCAACGCACGACAAACTTTAGTAGATCAGCTGGCTGATATTATTGAAAATTTCCAGCAGAACAAGCTAATCAACTCAGTCACTTAAATCTCCGATTAGCGCATTAAAACTTAGGTTTATCAGGTTAGCGACTGCGACTAAATGGGCTGAGCGCTATTGTAAGCGATTGTGTCGTATTGCATAGCTCATTAGGGTCAGCATGCCTAAGCTCATTATTAAACGTGAAGTTTCCAAGCGTTTTGCTCGGCAAGCTCTCTTGTTTTGGGTGCTCGGTTTATTGCCTGTTGCTTTGTTGGCGGGTTTCTTAACAGGCAATTTAATCAGTCAATTACGCCATACGAGCTTGAAAGCGGGTGCAACACCCATGCTACCTTTAGCATCGCCGAAGCACCCTGCCCTACTCCCAAACAGCCAAGCACCCAGCTTACCTTTGCCAGCAGTCTCTGAACGACCGAATGATACCGTGAATACTAAGCCTGCTAATCTTAACCATCAGGATGTTTTACATACTAAACCGGCCAACCCTTCTGATCGTGATGCCTCAAGCAATCAGCAGACCACACAACAAAATACTCAAGCAAATCAGTACCTACCAGAGCAAGCTAAAACTAAGCATTTAATCAAAGAAGAGGTCAAGGCTACTAAGCCTGAAGCAATCAAAAAACCATCCACAGAACCAGTGACCCAGCTTAATAAGCCAAACCCTGTGATAAATCGAGCTGATACCAGCGATCAGCAGAATAATCGCAGCCGTCCTATCAGAACTCCTAGTTCAACTCATAAATCCGTTAAATCACCCCAAAGAGTCAGTGAATCGCCACGTTCTGCTGCTAGACCTGTTATTAGTACTAGATCGGTGACCCGCTCTAGGGCTGAAGCAAACACTAATAAACTTGCTAGGTCACCGACAACCGTTAGCCAGCAAGAAGGTGGAAGCAATGATGATTACCGACTACTAGAGCAATCCTTGGGTATTCCCTTGCAATAGCGGCTTGCATTGCACGGCTCACAATAAAGGTGATTTCATGTCATTTAAGAAAAAAATGATGCTAGTACTGCTGGCGTTTTTTGTATTAGCAGCTTGTACTACCACCATCATTCAAGCCCCTGTCTTATTAGAGTTAACCCAACCTGTTCCCTTGCAGAAAGCCACTGAACGGGGTGCTAAACATTTATTTGCTTTAGTCCAACAAGAACGTGGTTGGCGGAATGAATTAATGTCAACCCGCATTCTAGTTCTACCCACAGTCCAAGGAAAAACTCACCCGGTTTTAGAGCCAACTAAGCAAATTCAGCCCTATTTACAAACGCAAGCTACTCGCTTTAAAGGCTTGCAACTCATCACTGCTGACACTCAAGTCCAAACTCCAGCCAATTACGAATTGCACAGCAGCCTGCTAATGACGCAAGCCAATGGTAAAGAAAAAGTAGTACTGACCATGTGGATGATAGAACCCAAATCTAAACGGACTCTATCGACGGTGAGCTCCTCGATTCGAATCGATAATCCCATCAGCCAACCTAGCATCGCGCGCAATCAAGTGCCGCAACCTTGGCTAGTCGCTTTACAAGAAGCCAGCCAGTTAGTCTTAGAAGCAGCTAATCAAGATCGCTCATGGCGCAGCCAATTGGGTGCTACCCAAATTCTGCTAGTACCTATGTTTGATGCTAACTCCAGAGAAAATTTGGATTTAACTAGCGGCTTACAGGCTCAATTGCAAAAGCAAGGACAAGGGGCTTTAAAATTTGCACCCATTTCACAAACCCGGTTACCTGAGGCTCATTACATTATTCATAGTACTTTAGCTTTAGATAAAAACAGTGACGGCCAAGCTTATACATTAAATATCTGGCTACGCGATGCTAAGACTGGACGCTTATTAGCACATAGCCTCAATAAAGTCCTTGCTCAAGACTTGCCTTATGCCTTAACGGCTGAAGCTAAAGATAGCCCGGTGTATACTGAAACGCTCAATCCAAGTTCTAAAGGTTTTGATTTACGCCAAGAAATGCAGCGTACTAATTATCTTGCACGTTTAAAAGTAGAGGCTCTGCTAACAGATGCCGCTAAAGCGTATGACAATGCCCAATACCCACAAGCACTGAAACTTTATGAGGAAGCTGCTAGCTTAAAAGAAGGCTTAAGCTTACGTGCTTTAGCAGGTCGCTACTTAGCCTTATTACGGATGAAGCGGGCAGGCGAGGCGCGAGTTGCTTTCGCAGAGCTGCTCAAATACGGCTTTAATAATAAAAACACGCTCACCTTTAAAATTCTCTTTGCGGTGGACTCGACAAAATTTGCAGGTGGTGACTTTTTGGGAAGCCAATACAATCTGTGGACAGAAGAAATTGCCAGTTACTTAAGATACAGCCAACGTTGTATGTTAGTTGCAGGGCATAGCAGTAACAGTGGTTCTGAAACCTATAATTTAAAGCTTTCAACCTCACGTGCAGCTGTGATTCGCCAATTAATGACTGCAAAGCAACCTGCAGTGCTGCCTCGTACTCAAGCTGAAGGTAAAGGTTTCCATGAAAATATTATTGGAACAGGTACTGATGACTTGCGGGATGCAGTTGATCGGCGCGTAGAGTTTCGTAGACAAACTTGTAAGTAGTCATCATGCAACCCCGTTAGTATTTACGCTAACGGGGATTGATTCAAGCTAAGCGCTTGCCCCTGCTGCTTTTGCAGCTTTCTTAGCTTTCTTCACAATTTTCTTGGCTGCTTTATCAGCCTTCTTTTTATCCTTCTTCTCTTGCTTAGCAATTTGCTTTAAATCTTTCTCTTCTTTTTTACGTTGCTTTTCAACCGCTTTTTTCGCTTGTTTTAATTGCTTTTCAGCATCGCGCTCTTCTTTAGCCTCTTGCTTAGCTTTGGCTTTTTCTTCAGCCATTTTCTTAAGTTTTTTGCCTGACTTGACTATTTTAGCTTTAAGTTCTTCTACTAAAACAGGAGTAGATTTAGCGTCCTCTGCTGGTTGAACTGTCACAGCAATAGTTTCAGGTGTTTTCTTTGCTCTGGAACGAGTAGCTGTTGCTGGTTTTGCTTCAGCGCCAGTTGCAGGGGTTTTAGCTGCAGCGGCTGGGCTAGCTTTGTTGGCTGCGGGGGTTCTCGCACGGCTTGGGTGCTTAGCAGCTGGTGCTTTCGGCTTGGCGGTTTCTACTGACGCAGTAGATGCTGCTTCAGTCGTAGGTGTATCTTGCGCCTCAGCATGCTCAGCTGAGTCACTCCCTGTTTCTGTTTTAGCTTCGCTAGCTACGGTTGAATCAGAATCAGTGCTAGTTGTTAGTGCTGGAGTTAATAAAGAGTTGGCGCTTTCCAAAATACCTTGCGCAGTGCTTGCTCCAATTCCGGGAATATCAGCAAGCGCTTGCTGAGACATAGCAGCGAGTTGTTCAACGGTATTAATGCCATGAGACTCCAAACGAGTTTGCATGGCAGGGCCAACGTATTTAACAGAAGAAAGTGATATTGTCATAAAGCCTATACTCCTTAGCATATTCAATTATTATTGTAGAAGCCAGGTCGTGCAGTTTGCCTAAAATAGCGAAAAAAGCCAACTTTTCTAACAAAGCCGATAAAACCTATTTTGCAGAAGTCCGTAGTTTTGCCAAACTTTAATAAACAGACTACCATGGCTAAAAACCTTGATGGAGTTACACTAATGCTCGGACTTGCCAGCAAGCAGCTTGTTTCCCCAGAAGATTATTTGGCTGGAGAATTGCTTGCATCTACTCGAAGTGAATATCTGCAAGGGGAAGTCTATGCTATGGCTGGAGCCAACGACAGTCATGTGACGATTAATGTCAATTTGATCACAATCATCAAAACTCATTTACGAGGTTCAGCCTGCAAGCCCTATATCAATGATATGAAAGTGCGAATTGGTGAGGATGAAGCTTTTTACTATCCTGATCTGCTAGTGTGCTGTGACCCTGCTGACCACCAGCGCAATCACTTCAAACAAGCCCCTTTGTTGATCATTGAGATCTTATCCACCAGCACAGAGGCTTATGACCGTGGCGATAAATTTGCGTTTTATCGGCAGTTAGCGAGCTTACAGGAATATGTGCTGGTCAATACTCGCAGCTACCGCGTAGAAGTGTTTCGTCGTAATGCTCAGCATCGTTGGGAGCTGTTTACCTTTTTTGGGGCTGAAGCAAGTATGGAGTTGGCCAGTATCGGTTTGACTTGCTCTTTACTCGATGTGTATGAAGATGTTGATTTCGGTTTGGTTTAAGTTTGTAGTCTTAGCAAAATAGCTAAGGTGCTGGGCTACCCGGCTGAAGTTTTGCGGTAAGCCTTGCGCTCTTCCAACTAACTATTAAGCGGATGGCCGGATTAATATTATTTGAATCCCACATGCGTATGCCATCATCTGAACTGGAAAATAACCTCACACCATCTTGACTAAAAACCAATGACATGACGGCACTGGAATGACCGTTCAATATATGTGTTACTTGCCGAGTCTGGGCATTCCACAAGCGCACTGAACGATCCCATGATCCTGAAGCTAGTTGCTTACCATCTGGACTAAACGCCAACGAGGTAATCTCGCTAGTATGCCCTTTTAGAGTATCCAAAAGCTCACCTGTCTGCACTATTGTGGGATAGAAAGACTCTGAGCATGCGTAGCCTCTATGCATAAGCTTAGGTATGCTAGTTTAGCTCAAATAAGAATCATGTCAGCTAGGGTTAGCTAGATATTTATACTCGATTAGGCTTGAGTCGATGTTATAAGTATCAATTAGGATAAAGCTCAGCCAAGCCATGCTGAAGAATGGGCATATTGCTAATTAATTGGGCCTGCTGATAATTTTGTATTGCCTGCCACAACTCTTGCCCTTCCCAAACATGGGTGGTGGACGCATATAAAACGATGCTGAGATCATCTAAGGCCTGTTTAAGGGGAAGATCAGCTGCTTTTCTAAGCGTAGCTACGGTGGGTGGTGATAGATGTAAATCCTCACGAATCCACTCATGCAAGGCCTGAAAAGCAGCCTGAGCATCGTTTTGTTGGCAAGCTGACTTCAGTGTTTGCAACGGGGAAATAAATTTGGCCGTAGCAACCGTGCTATTTTTGTTGCGCTTACGTTTTAATAGCTCGAATACCAGCCCCGCAACTGCGGCTAAGCCAATTAAACCAATGACTAAGATTAGCCAACTTGGATTGCTTGCCGTATCTGTTTTGGTTTGAGTAGAAGGTGGAGCTGTTTCGGTAGGATTTAACAAACTACTGGCTAGTTCAGGTGTTGTAGGCGCAGGTGTTACAGGAGCAGTAGGATCATTGGTTTGTCCCATGCCCACTACTTTCAATGCAGTAGCATCAATACGGGCAGTCTGCATCTTTTTAGCTTGCAGATCCCACCATTCAACTTTAATTTCTGGCAAGGTATAACTGCCATCCGCAGTACCCATTAATACCCATTTTTCCTCACGCATCCCAATCACACTGTTGCCACCTAAGTCATTACGAAACTCAGGCTGATTGGCATAACCTTTGATGCCCATGGGCGGTTTAATCTCAAGCGTTGGAAGCTGCTCAGCCATTAAACCATCCGCAATCACTGCAATAGTTAAGGTAACTGGCTCTCCAGCTTTTAGGGTTTTATTGACTGGCTCCCAGTGTGCATTGAGTGTCAGACTATTGGCAGGCAACCAGGTAGCGCTCATGGGTGGATGTGGCTGCACATTAATCATTAGTGGCTCTGAAAAACGGCGAACTTGTTTGCCACCGATACCAAAAGGATCCAATTGGCGCGAGCGACGATCATCTAGTGCGCCTTGGAATACTGTACGACCCAGACTGATTTCACCACTCACTTGCGGGAATACTGCATAGCGGCGCTCAATCATCTGATAGCGCACACCATTACGATTGATAGTGCCGCTTTTAGTAGTACCTAGCTGTTGAATTAAACCTTTGCCCTTCTCCAACTCAGGATGTGACATACTGGCACGCGTCGGTAATAGTGGCACTACATGCAATAAGCGCTGGGTTACTATCACTTGCTGCTGTACATAAGGATTGGGCGACTCAGCCACCAGTTCGACTATAATATCGGCCTTCGCATTGCCATTCGGATCAGCAGCTTGGTCGACCACTTGGATATTGATCGGGTCACTACTGAGATTGCCAAAACTAATGCTCGGAATTTGTAAATTCCCTGCACGATTTGCGAACAATGAGACAATCCAACCTGCCTGCTGCGTCAGCTGCCCATTGATGTACTGCATATTGGTACTAGTTGAAGTACCTGTTACCTGAAAGTCTTTACTTAAGGGCGTCAAATCAGGTGCGACAGCCACCCCTTGATCGGTGGAAAAGGTCAAGGTGAAATCATCACCCACTTGAACAGTGTCACGGTCAACTTGCACTTGCACACCTGCCGCCCATGTATTGCAGGCAAAACTTAAGCATAACAAGCCCAGTGCCATCAGCTTAGACAAGGTCATTACCAAGCCTCTCCTTGGTTAGGGCGCGCGCGTTGTTGATATTGATATTGAAACTTGCGCCGCCACAAACCGGCTGGATCATCGGGAATACGCCGCAACCATTGTTCAGTGGCTTGTTGTTGCTCAGCTGCTTTGGGATCCATTTGTGCAGCCTCAGCTTTGTCTTGTTCTTGTTTAGCATCTTTTTGCTCTGCTTCCTGCTGTTTCTTTTGTTCAGCTTCCTTAGCTTGCTGCTCGCGTTCCTTCGCAGCTTGCCCTTGCTGGGATTTAGCTTGCTCTTGTTGATCTTGCTGCTGTTGGTTTTGCTGATTCTGTTGAGACTGACCTTTTTGACCCGACTGTTGCTGGTCTTGTGGGTCTTTCTGACCCTGATTCTGCTGTTGGTCTTGTGAGCCTTGCTGCTGTTGGTCTGCTAATTGCTTTTTAAGCAAATCTCGATTGTAGCGCGCATCTTCATGTTTATCATTTTGGGCTAGCACTTCCTCATAAGCGGCTATCGCTTCAGGTAATTTACTTAAGCGCGCTAAGGCATTACCATAGTTATATAAGCCTTCTACACTTTTATCTTCTGAGTATAGCTTAGCTGCTTGCTCAAAATTGCCTGATTTGTAAGAAGCAGCTGCTTTCCAAGTTGGAGTTTCGAAAAGCTCACTCGCTTGCTTGCTTTCCCCTGCTTGCAAAGCGGCTTGTGCCTGCTGATCAGGTGTTGCCCAAGCATCAGTCCACACCGAAGCTTGCACTGATTTTGCTGGTGGCAAGCAGATAAAGATCAAACTGAACGATAAAAGCCAACCGCGCCGAAATAACAAGGCAGCTAAAGGTAAGACGGCTAACACCAACCAGACTCCAGCGTTCACCCAAGTATCGACTTGACGCTGACCTCCTGAAATCAAATGCTGTGCACCTGCCTTTGTTTCCCAAGTTGCGACAAGGCGGTTTACATCCGCATCGCCAATCCCAGCCGTCACATACACACCATTACCTGCTTGAGCCAGCGACTTCAAATGAGCTGCATCAAGCTTAGGTATCACCGTTTTGCCTTGGGCATCCTGCAAAAATCCGCCATCGACTAAAGGAATCGGCGATCCATTTACCGTACCTATCCCCATCACAGAAATACCCACATTATTTGTAACAGCCGCCTTAGCTGCATTCAAAGCTTGCACAGCATCCGTCATTCCATCCGTGATCAAGAGGATATTGCCGCTTTTCGCACCGGCTTGCTGTAACAACTCCATCGAGCGCTCAATAGCCAAACCCAAAGCACCACCCTGCACCGGCATAATGTCAGGTGTAAGGTTTTTCATTTGTGCTTCAATGGTTTTTGTATCATCCGTCAAAGGCGAAACCGGAAAAGCATCGCCTGCAAATACGACTAAAGCGGTTTGTTCACCTTTGCGTGTTTGCAGAATATCCATCACCTTAAAACGCGCTTGCTCTAAGCGATTGGGTGATAAATCCTGCGCATACATGGAGGCAGATAAATCAAGTGCAATCACTAAAGCCTGCTGCTGACGAAAAACCGGTACTTCTTTCTTTTCCCAAGCAGGCCCTGCTATTGCCAGGATGCTAAGCACCGCAATTAAGGAAAAAACAATTAGGGAAAGCAGGCTCTGTCGGCGCTCGCGCCCAGTCAAAACAAAAGGTGCCAGCGCTGGATCCACTAAATCTTGCAAAACACCTTGCTGCTTGCGTCTACGCAAAATCCACCACCACAAAGGCACTAAGAGCAGTAGCAGCCAAAACGCATGCGGATAGAGAAAATGAAAATCAGCCATTTAAGCCTCAGCCTCCATCCTTACCATAAAGGCCAAAAATCCTAATACAAAAGCCAAACCTAAAGGCCAGCGAAATAACTCTTGCTGCGGACGCCATTCTTCAGCTTCATGCTCAACAGGCTCTAAACGATCTAACTCAGCATAAATCCGCTGAAATTCTTCAGTATCACGCGCCCGAAAATACTGCCCGCCGGTTTTATTCGCAATCGACTTTAAAGACTCCTCATCAATCTCAGCAGCAGGATTAATTAATTGCACACCAAACATACTGCGTGCTTGTGGACCTTCAGAACCGATACCTACGGTATAAATTTTCAAGCCCACACTGGCTGCCATTTCCGCCGCCGCCGCTGGGCTAACTGAACCTGCCGTATTCGCACCATCCGTCATTAGGATCAGGACACGATTTTTTTCTTGGCTATCTTGCAAGCGTTTAATCGCCAAACCAATAGCGTCACCAATGGCCGTGCGCTCACCTGCCAAACCAATCACCGTCTCATTTAAGAGTGTGTGCACCGTCACCCGATCAAAAGTCAGCGGAGCCTGGAGATAAGCTTGATCACCAAATACGATTAAGCCAATGCGATCACCTACACGTTTTTGGATGAACTCACCTGCAACAACTTTAGTGGCAACTAGACGATCAACCATTTGATTATTTAGGTAAAAATCCTGCTCCTGCATACTGCCGGATAAGTCTACTGCGAGCATTAAATCACGCCCTGATACGGGTAAGGCTACACTTTCCCCCACCCAAACCGGACGCGCTGCCGCTGTGACTAAAGCCAGCCAAGCAACTGCAGCTAAGATAAAAGCTAGCCATGAAACCCAAACTTTGTCAGCAGCTGATTCGCCCTGTAAAAAGTCTTGTAGGAAGGGAATTTTCAACGCCACACCTGCACGCTGTTTGACCGGCCGCCAAAACTTCCGAATTAAGAAAGGTATCGGCAGCAAAGCAAATAGCCACCACCAAGCAAACTCATACATACTGCTTACCTGCTGACGATTGCGAGCTTAACCATTGCCGCACCTCTTGGACTAAAGCACTTACATCCACACTGCCTTGTGCACGATAAGGTAATTCGGTTAAAGCTTGTTGAAAGCGCTGGCTAAATACGGGTGAACCGCTCTGCTTATCCAAAAACTGCAACCAAGTCACTCCCGTCAAACCTGCCACACTACGCCGCCCATATAAACTAATCGCAATACGCCGCAACAGCACAGAAAGTTCACGCACTAAACCCATAGGATCATTACTATATTGCTGCTCAATTCGCTCTAACTCTTGTAATGCCGAAGCTTGCGCAGAGATATTCACACGTTGATTAGTGACAGGACGTTTTAGCCACCACCACACTAAGGCCACTAAACCGCAAAGAACTAACAACAAAACTAACCACCAACCCCAAGCTAAAGGCCACCAGCTAATTTCAGGGGGTAAATGAATATCCCGTAAAGGTAGCTCATTCGGATTCATCGCATCCCCCGAACTAACTTTAATAAGCGCTCATTGGTGGTATCACGAGTAGAAAGCTGAATTAAGGAAATACGATGTTTGCGCGCAAACTCTTGTAAGGAAACTTGTGCTTGGCGTTGGCGCTCATGATAGTCATTACGCCACAGTTTTTGTTTTAGATTGACCCACAAACTGCGTCTACCATCTGTGACTCTTAGCACGCCTTGTGCAGGCAATTGCTCTTCTAAAGGGTCACGTACCATGACTAAAGTAATGCTCGCTTGACGATGGATCATCGCTAATTGCTGCAAAGCGGCGGGTGTTGCTTGGCGAAAATCGCTGATTATAAAGACTTGCGTCCCTGATTCAGTGACTCGTCGTAAACGGCGCCAGCTATTTTGCAATAAATTGGCATCGCTTGGTGGCGCTGCTGAGAGCTCTTGCTGAGTTGCCTCCGTGAGCGCACGCATAAACCCTAATACTGAACTACGGCTACGTGAGGGTTTAAATTCAAGATGCTCAGCGGCTGTTTGCAAAATGCCACCCGCACGATCACCCTCTGAAAGCGTTTTCCAGATGAGTAAGCCTGCTGTTTCCGCAGCCACTACCGTTTTGAACCGACCGCGCGTAGCGAAAAACATCGAAGGACGTAAATCCAGCCAAATCAAAACCGGCTTCTCACGCTCTTCCTGAAAGACCTTCGTATGCACTTTGCCACTACGTGCAGTCACACGCCAATCAATGGTACGCACATCATCGCCCGGCTGATAAGGGCGAGACTCCGCGAAATCCATACCGCGCCCTTTAAAGACCGAGTGGTGCAAACCCACTTGGCGGGCACGTACATGACGTTTGGCCAGATTCAAAGTGCGCACTTGCGTTTGCAACTTAATCAGCGACTGGAGGGAGCTATAAACTAAACCATCACCGGGACGCATTAAGGCACAGCCACCAGTGCTAACAATTCATCAATCAAATGATTAGCGCTCATCCCGTCGGCTTCCGCCTCAAAAGTCAGCAGCAAACGATGGCGTAGTACATCATGCGTGACGGCTTGCACATCTTCAGGGCTAACGAAATCGCGCCCTGCTAACCATGCATGCGCCCGCGAACAACGATCTAAAGCCAAAGTAGCACGTGGGCTTGCGCCATAAGCAATACTGCCCGTCAGTGACTTGCCATAACGCTCTGGATGGCGAGTTGCTAATACCAATTGCAGCAAATACTGCTCGATATTATCTGCCATGTAGATAGTCAGCACTTCTTGGCGAGCGGCACGAATTTCTTCGGGGCCAACTAGCGGCTCCTCAATTAGCTTTTCGCGCTTTACATCCTCCATCGCTTCTTTGCGCCCAAGCAATAAGATTAAACGCTCTTCCTCTGCAGTGGGATAATCGACCAAAACATGCATCAGGAAGCGGTCTAATTGCGCTTCAGGCAGATGATAAGTGCCTTCCTGCTCAATCGGATTTTGGGTCGCCATCACCAGAAAAGGATCGGGTAATTTCCAAGTCGTACCTGCAACCGTAATTTGGCGCTCCGCCATCGCTTCCAATAAAGCAGACTGAACCTTGGCCGGTGCGCGGTTGATTTCATCCGCCAGAATCAAATTGTGGAATAGCGGACCCTTTTGGAATTTAAAGCTGCCATCATTGGGGTGGAAAACTTCCGTCCCTGTAATATCCGCAGGCAAAAGATCGGGGGTGAACTGTACGCGATGGAAGCTGCCTTCCATGCCCTGCCCTAACATTTGAATCGCCCGCGTTTTTGCTAAGCCCGGAGCACCCTCCACTAACAAATGACCATCAGCAAGCAAGGCAATCAAAAGGCGATTGATCAAGGATTTTTGGCCAACAATTTTCCGTTCAAGATAACGCGCCAATTTGTCAAAATTTTGTTTTTGGGTCATGCTCGTGAGCGTCTTTATTAAAATGTGATGAAATATACTTGGTATTAAAGCAGATTCAAGTTAACAAAAGGAAATGATTATGAACATGCAAGGACAGATTGAGGCAAAGCTCCGACAAGCTTTTAGTCCTGAAGTTTTAGAAGTTATTAATGAAAGCCATCTGCATAACGTTCCGCCCGGTTCGGAATCGCATTTTAAAGCAGTTATTGTCAGTGAGCAATTTAATGACAAACGCTTAGTGGCACGGCATCGTTTAGTGAACCAAGCATTAGTTACTGAACTAGGCCAAATTCATGCATTAGCCTTACATACTCTCACTCCAGAGGAGTATTTTAAGCGTGCGGGAGCCGTTGCCGACTCCCCGCTATGTATGGGGGGATCGAAGGCTAGCTAGCTTAACTGCTAGCACCTTCTAAGAGCTTTTGTAGATTGCGGCGGGCATTCTCATTGCCTTGCCCTACCGCTGCGGTCAGTAATTTTTCTGCTTGATCACGATCTTGCTTAACACCATTGCCGATAATGTAGAGAACCGCTAAGTTGTTTTGTGCTTCAGAGAAGCCAGCTTGAGCTGCTTTCTTATACCATTTCGCAGCTTCAGTATAGCTTTGTGGTACGCCACGTCCGTCTTCATAAAGCAAGGCCAGATTATGTTGGGCTTTTGGATAGCCTTGTTTGGCAGCTTTCGCATACCACTTCGCAGCTTCTGCCGTGTTTTGCGGAATAGCCGGATCAGTGCCATCCTCGAATAGTGCGCCGAGCATTAGCTGCGCATACATATCACCTTTTTGCGCAGTATTAATCACCTCTTGCACACTCATATTGCCAAGCTCAACCTTGGACTCATTGTGCTCGACGGCTGCTTCGGCGACTTCTTCCGTAGCCATCTCAGGAGCGCCTTCAGCACCAGCAGCACCTTCACTCTCTGCCTGCATTGCTAGCTCTTGAGTTTCTGGAGCTTGTGCGACTTGTTGGGCAGGCTGTGGTGCTGGGCGCTGGCGGGCTTGGCGAAGAGCGGGAACAGCCACCTCTTCGGCGGCAGGCAGAACGGCGTCACCCGTACTACCTGCTTGATTAAAATCCGCATATTCCTCTACAGACATAGCAGGCACTTCAGCAGCAGGTGCGGGTTCACTAGCAGTGAACATATTCTCACTAGCGCCTGCAGCTTGCGCATAATTAGTATCAGCTGCAGCTGCTTGTGGAGCAGGTGCCGAAGCTCTAGTGGCAGCGACTGGGGCTAGGTCATTCGCCATACTGCCTAACGCTAATTTGGCGGCTTCACTGCCGCGCTTAGCCGCTTGCGTGTACCAGAAGTTAGCTAAGCGCTGATCCAGCGGCAGATATTGCCCATTGCTATACATTACCCCTAAGCCATATTGTGCTTCCACATTTCCTGCACGTGCAGCTTTCTCTTGCAGCTTTAGTGATTGCTCGATATTTTCTGGGCTTGGATCTTGGCGCAGTTGCAGAGCGCGTGCATATTGGGCATTCAAATCACCTTGGATAGTTTTAGCTTGCAAGGCTGGTTTAGCACTAGTTTTCTGCTGAGCTACATAACCTTGGCGATTTTCATACCATTGCTCAATGCTATTACTAGTAGCGGCTGCTGGAGCTTGTTGACGTTTTGGTTGTGCAGTTGCCATTCCTGCCTCAGCTACTTGAAGAGCAGATTCAGGCAAAGGTGTAGCAGCTTGCACATTTTGACGCGCAGCCCAAGGCGGTGGCGCTTCCGCTAGAGGAGCACCCGCTGCATGAGCAGTGGTCAACTGTGTTGGCAAATAACTAGCCAACAGTACTTGTGAAATAAATAAAAAGGGTCGGTTGCGTATTATTTTCATTATTATTATTTGCCCCCGTGGGTTTGATTGGGTACGGCTAAACACTTCTTTTTTTGCTAATTTTTATATAACACTCCAGTTAAACACTCACTGAATTAAGCAGGCTTTATACACGTGCTTGTTGAAAATTATCCAGCCACATCGCCACACGCTTGAGTGTTTTCTGTAGTTGGTCACTTTTCACAGGTTTAGTTAAATAGGTTGAAGCACCTGCAATAACACCCTGCACTTCATCTAAGGGTGAAGTTTTCGCGCTCAACATAATGATCGGTGTCTTTTTCATTTCTTTACGCTTACGCATTTGTCGGCAGGTTTCATAACCATCAATGCCGGGCATAATAATATCCAAGAACACTAAATCATAAGTGTGGTCGGCTACTTTCTCTAAAGCTTCTTCACCGGTTTCCGCAAAATCAGAAGCGATACCTGCCTGACGCAATTCCAGCTCTAATTGTTTACGAATCGCTGCGCTATCATCGACTACTAAAGCGCGATGGTGATATTCGCCACCCACTTCTACGGTCGGCGGCGCAATGCTTGGAGTAAGTATGTCGATCACTTGAGCTACTGGCTCAGCAATGGAAGCTTGAACTTGTTCAGTTTGAATGGGAGCTAGAGGAACCTCTGCTTCAATAGCTTGCTTCGCCTCAACAACTGGGTCAGAGGCAACTACAGCAGTTGTTTCAATACTAGTTTCAGCAACCGTTTGAGTGACCGGCAACTCAGGCTGTGCAACTGGCTTAGATACTGCTACATCCAAAGCTGCTATTGGTTGCTGAACTTGCTCTGCTAGGATAGGAGCGACAGCTACTGATTCGACCACGGTTAAATGCACCGACTCAGCCGCTTTAGGCACAGGCTCGGCTAAGCTATCTGTCCATAATTTACGTGCTTCGTCCAAAGTGCGCATGACACGAGTCACTAGCAAAGGACGCTGCATTAATAAATCATAGGGCTGCTCGCTATCTTGATCAGCAATTCGAATCAGCATAGCGCCTGCCGGATGCAGAGCTGCTACCTCCAGTGCCGTTTCATTGCTAACTACGACTAATTGAGCGGCAGCTAACTCAGCCAACACATAGTTGCGCCCTTGCGCACCACTAAACGTCACTACCCGCTTCAATACCGCTTCTTCGCGAGCATCAAGCTTATAGAGACAAACACCTACGGTATGATCTGCTTGAGCCATAGCTCCATTCACTCCTGAAGAAAGACTTATGCAATCGCCAACTGCGTATCTAGCCATTTTTGTATTTGTTCCTGTAAGGCTGCTGTTTGTACGGGTTTAGTGAGATAACCATCCACACCTGCCTGCTCGGCCAAATCGCGATGCTTGCGTGTACTGCGAGAGGTAATCATGATTATTGGCAAATCCTTCATTTCTGGCCAAATCCGAATCGCTTGGGTCATTTCCAAACCATTCATACGGGGCATTTCCATGTCGGTCAATACCATGTCCACCATGGTATTATTCATGACTTGTAAGGCATCTAAACCATCAACTGCAGTATGCACCACATGCCCCATCCCCTCTAAAGTCAGGCGTAAAGCTTTGCGATTACTGAGCGAGTCATCCACCACTAAAATCGTAGAAGCTGCCTTGCTAGGCTCAACCACAACGGCTTGATCTGCTGCTTGTAATTGTAGTTTGCCATCCTCTAAATCACGTACTAAACGAATCATATCTAAGACAGGTGCGACTGTACCATTCGCTAGGATACAAGCACCTTGCACCCCAGGGAGGTAATTCAACCAAGGCGCCAAGCTCTTAATAACAATATCACGTGAGGGTAAGACTTCATTCGCATACAAAGCATGTGGGCCGGTTTCACTACGAATAATCAGCATAGTATGCGCCTGCTTAATCTTCACAACGGGCGCTGGCCAATGTAATAACTGTGCTAAAGGCTCGACTGGCAATTGATAGCGGTTAGTATGAATTCGCCAAGTCCCGTTATCATCAATACTTTCATTAGCAGGCACATAAAGCACTTGCTCAATCGTATCAGCAGGTACAGCCACCCAATTTTCGCCCGCACGTACCACTAACGCATGTGTAGAAATCAGTGTCTGTGGCATATCCAGCACAACTTTAGTACCAGCACCTGCTTGGCTATGTAGACTTAAAGTACCGCGCAACTTTTCAATTGCTGCTTGTACCACATCCATGCCAACACCACGCCCCGACACTTCACTCACTTCATCACGCGTACTAAAACCAGGCTGCATGACTAAACGCAGTAAAGCATCTTCGGTGAGCTGCGCATCTGTATGAATTAGCCCACGCTCAATGCCGCGCGCTCGAATTCGCTCCAGATTCATGCCTGCACCATCGTCTTCCAAGCTTAGAGCAATATGGTTTCCGCGTTGCGCAAAACTTAAGATGATTTTACCGGTTTCTGGCTTGCCTGCAGCGAGGCGCTCTTCTGGTGATTCAATGCCGTGATCCACTGCGTTGCGCAATAAGTGTAGTAAAGGGTCAGTGACACCTTTAAGAATATCCGCATCCACTTGTAAGTGCTGGCCTTGGATTTCAATCTCAGCTTTCTTAGCGGTTTTCCGGCAAGTCTCGCGCACAATCCGCTCTAAACGTGGGGCTAAGCTACTGACTGGCATCAAACGCATCGATAATACTGCATCACTCAACTGGCGCTGAATCCGCTGCTGTTGATACAACTCATCCATCAAACGCCGAATCATTTGCTGCAAGCTCTGCACTAACTCATGGCTATCAGCAGCAGCTTCCATCAATAAGTTATTCGCACTGACTAAATCGCTATACGACTCCAACTCCAACTCATCAAGCGTTTGACCCTCTTTTTGGGCAAGCTTAGAACCTTTGACTTGACGCTGTGCTTGATGCTCAATCGCACTCTCTAACTCATCTAAACGCTGACGAATCTGCTCATCATGTTGATAGAGCTGCTTACCTATGCGACTGGACTTTTGCAATAATTCAGCCGATTGACTACTAGAAGTAATCAACTCTCCCGTCAAACTAAGTAAACGCCCTACCCGCTCCTCATTAACCGCAATCGAGGTGTTAGCTTGCGCAGCAACCGGAACTAATGGAGCCTCATCATCTGCATCCAATAACTCGTCGTCGATTGTAGAGAGCGGCGAATGCTGTTCAGTGATAAAGCTAGGCAGATTAACTAAAGGCGCAAGACTTAACTCTGCATCAGTTTCATCGTCAGACGCCTCTAGCTCTAAACGCTCTTGCCATTCTTTTAGCTCGACATTGAGGCCTGCGTATTCTTCAGGCAAGCCGGTACCTGCTTTCAGATGATCAAATAAAGCTTCTAAACAATCTGCCGAAGCTTCTAAAGTATCACCCAAACCCTCAGGTACGGTTTGCAAAGAAGCAGCATCCAACAAGTCTTCGAGCTGATGAGTGAAATTCGCAATCGGCTCAACCCCCACCACGCCACTTGAGCCTTTGATCGTATGCACCAAGCGTGAAGCATGGCGCTGTTGTTCGCGATTACTGCCGCCTTGAGCAACCACACGAATCAAACGGGCAGCTTCGGTGACATGCCCCGGTGTTTCCGCTAAATAAGCAGCCAATAACTCTGGATGTATATCGGGTGCGAAAGCCAACTCAGCTGAAGCGTTTGACTCGGCCTCTGCAGGCTCACTCTCATCTTGTCCACTGGCGCGTAGATTCAGCAGAAATTGCTGTAAAAGCAGCGGATCTAGTGGCTCAGGCCAGCTAAAATCCATCAGCTCAGCGATAAGCATCGGTAAATGACTTAACTCATCGGGCTCACGCAACACTAAAGCAGTCATTTCTAACCAGCCAAAGTACTTACCTTCTGCTAATAAATTGGCAGCAGCATTAGTAGTCATGGACGAGCGCGCCCAATTGACAACTGCAACCACATCCTGCCAACCATACATTTCGGCAGTCATGCTTAAGCGTTCGTACTCAGCGGTTACTTGTTCGATTTGCTCAGCAGTATCTAAGCTGGGATCCAGCATCGATAACTGTAAGGCAACTTCTTCAAGCTCTTCAGCGAAGGCCAAACGGTCTTCATCAAGCTGATTATCCATCAAGGCCTCCTAAGACCCAGAACCCTTAGGATTCCAGCTTGAATACGTTGACGGACTTGACTAAACGCTTACCCGCTTCAGCCATGCTACTGGTCAAACTGGTTAAAGAGAGCAACTCTTTACCAGTTGACTGGGTCGCTTCGACGATGCGTTCGGCGCGTACTTGTAAATCTTGGCTGATCTTGACCTGCTCAGCAGAGTCGGCAGCAATTTTCTCCACTGATTGGACTAATTCGTTGGTAGCATCCAAGCTACCTTGCATTTGTGCAGCCGCTTGTTCTGCTAGTGCTGAACCATCTACCACTTCAGAAATTGTCTGATCCATGGTCGCAATCGTTGTATTCGCTTCCTGCTGAATATTTCGTACCAAAGCACCAATCTGATCGGTCGATTCGCGTGAGCTTTCTGCTAAATGCTGGATTTCTTCCGCGATTACCGAGAAACCACGGCCTGCTTCACCGGCTGCAGTCGCTTGCATACTGGCGTTCAAAGCCAATACGGTGGTGCGTTCAGAGATATTGCTGATGATGTCGATAATCCGGGAAATTTCTTGGGAACGTTCACCTAGGCGCTTCAAGCGTTTACCTGTTTCTTGAACCGTATCACGAATCCCGGAAATGCTTGTTAAAGTACGGGCTACCGACTCTTGGGCTTCACGAGTAGCGCGTGAAGTGGTATCCGCAACACGGTTGGCTTGTTGGGCAGACTCTGCGATGGAATCTAAGCGACGTAAGATATTACCTAACTGTTCAGCGGTTTCTTCTGCTTCTGTGCGCTCTAAGAGTGCCAGTTGGTTGACCGACAGCGCGTGTTGGTTTACATCTTGCGAAGTGGTATCAACCGCAATCGCGATCTCACGAACCTGCTTGAGAACCTCGGCGGTATCTTCAGCGAGCTGATTGATCGCATCAGCTAATGGCCCCGTCGCATCTTCAGTGACTTTCGCGCGTACTGTTAAGTTACGTTCACTCAGGTCAGCTACCGCCTCCAGTAAGGTGAACACCGACTCGTTCAACTGTTGGTGTTCTGCATTAATTTTACGTTGGGTCGAAATACGATCTTCTACCATGCCGTCAAAGGCTTGACCTAATTCAGCTAATTCACTCCGGCCACCTAGTTCAACACGAGCATTCAGATCACCTGCAGAAATTTCACGAATGGTACTATTCAATTTACCCAATTGATTACCTATCGAGCGATAGATTAAATAACCTAACACTGCAGCAATCAGCATCCCCAATAGAATCATAGTCACTGCAGCAATCAGGAAACTACGTGCATCAGCACTAGCAGCCTCCGATAAAGCATAGGATTGTTTAATGTCAGCATCGACTTGTGCACTGATTTTGTCGAGGAAACCCTGAGTTTCTTTAACCAAGTCATTTTGTACATATAACTCTAGTTGGTTACGGTCTTGAGCTACCAATAAATCTTTACTGCGCTTAATAGAAACTAGCATTTGATCCATCTGCTCTTGAACACGATTAAAATCTTTACGCACAGCTTCATCGTCGTATCCACGCTTTTCAAAGCCTTGTAACGCGGCATCGTCACTTCAGTTAAGTCTTTTTCAGCGGCTGTCAGCTCTTTTAAACCTGCCTCCCACGATTTAGTACCCAGAAAAACCTCGTGCATCAACAGCAAATGATCGCGCTGACTTTCACGAATTAGAATGTTACCGGTGTCAATTAAAGCAACATGGCTGCTTAAGTCACGTAAAACCATTTGGTTTTTATTTAAGGCAAAAATTGCACCGCTACCAATCAACATTAATAGTAGTAGGGGTACTAATACCAGTAAGAAAATCCGTTGTGCTACCGGCATATTCGCCAGAAAACCAACCCTTAGATTGTTGTTAGCTGCTAATCCACTCATTTGTACCACCCTTTCCAAGTTGCGCTATCCATAGGCGCCCATTTGTTATCTGCTAGCGCTGTCAGAATGACTAAATCGGAACCTTGATTGTCATTGCTAAAATCGAGCGGTAGTCCACCTAAATCAAATTGCTTACCTCGTAATGCAGCGACCACATTGGCACTATTCATGTCTTGGCCAGCGGTATCAACATCCCCCATCGCTTTTAATAACATCCGCCCTACGATATAGCCTTCTAAAGAGACATAACCTAATTTGTCACCTAAAGCAGCCCGAGCTTCGCTGACAATAGGCAAATCACTATCCAATGGTGGTACAACTTGGGTCATGAGGACTCGATCTTTCACATTAAACTCGTCGAGTTGCTTGAGGAGGTTATCTGCGCCAGTAAATGATACGGCGCTATAAATCCAAGACTCTTTTTTGCTTTGAGAATAGCTAATAAACCGAGCAACTGACTCGTAACTGCCTACGGTCACCACGAATTTGCAGGGTCGACCATGTTTAGCCTCCCATGTTTTGATAGAGTCATAGCCGTCACGCACGGACAGACTATTGCGCTTATAGACACCGACGGGACCAATGCCATTGCGTTGAGCATCTTCACTGTTTTGCTCAAGAATTTTGTCGAGTGACTCTGCAATATTATTCACGCCTTGCTTATCAGCTAACACTACTTTCAAGCCTTTTAGACCCGACATGCCGTAGGCGTCATCTTGTACATAGGCACAAATAGAAGCAGGTGCATAGCCGTTTTTGAGGGCTGCTTCAACTACCGCTTTAACCTCTTGGGTATAGCTCGCGCGATAATTGATGATATCTGCTTGATTATTGCGTAATAGATCAGAACCTGTAAAAAAACCAATCGCAGGTATTTTTTTCTCAGCTAACAAAGGTAAAGCAGCGGCTGCGGTAGGAGTCCCGACATTGCCAACGAAGGCGAATACATCTTGGCTCAATAGCTTATTGACTGCTTCAACCGTTTTTGGTGGGCTATAGTTATCATTTTCACTTAATAATTTTATTTGCCGAATACCCACTGACTTATCTTTTAAAGCAGCCTCTAAACCACTCAGCATGCCAGTACCCAAGCCTTTAGACTGCCCTTGTAAATCTAAGGAAGTTGCTAAACGGATTTCATTCGTATTGCTACTATCAGCCTCAGCAAACCAAGGTAAAGCACAAAGTGCTATGCAGGCTAAAGGCCGAAAGACACTTTTTTTATTTTTCATAATTATTTATTTCTCTTTAACAGTGGCTGTGGTTCCACTGGGCTTAGTTTTACTTAGTAATCTAAATAAACGTCCGTGGTCAGCGGCTAATAACAGCGCATTATCCTGACTCCAGACTGTCTGAATCCAACCAGGCATGCCTGGTACTCGCCCACTTTGGACAGTTTCTTCAGGTATGGTAATTTGCTTGGGGAGTTCATCACAGCTAACCACGACGGGCGCAAATGCTTCGTGTTGTAGCCAAAGTAAATATTGCTTGTTAGGACGCTGCTGTTTGAATAAGACGCCGTGCATATCAATGACTGGGCAAAGATCACCACGTACATTCGCTAAACCCGCACACCAATCAGGCGCATAAGGCACGGGATAAACCGTGTCCAGCGTGAGCACTTCAGAGCGCACACCAGCCTCTAGCAAAATACGATAATCACCTACTTTATAAGAGAACGCTGGTTGCACCGTCCTGCTCCTTACCCAATTTAGTTGTTGTCAACAGTTGCCTACTTCATTCTACGAACAACTGTGCGGCTTTATTTTTTTATGCACACATTTATTAGCATGCTGTGTCTACAGTGCTGTTAACTGCGTCAAAATGGCAGCAGCGGTATAGGGCTTCACTACATAGTGGTTGGCGCCTAACTTCTTGGCCCACTGCATATCAACTGGATTAGACTTGCTGGAAACCATAATAATCGGCGTTTCTGCAGTCGCGGGGTTGCGGCGAAGATTGCGACAAGTCTGATAACCATCACCGTCTTCCATGATAATGTCGAGAAAAATGACATCGGGATTATGGGTTTCTGCCAACATTCTAGCTTCATTGCCAGAAGTGGCTACAATCACCTGATAACCGGCATTTTGCAGAATCTGACTTAAGTGGAGACGCTCAGTTTGTGAGTCATCAGCGATCAAAATTGTTTTTATTGCAGGCATAGATCCACCTAGATTAAGTGATTGTTTGGATAAAAAAGATAAGAACAAGCATTCAAACATGCTAGGCAAGGAAGCAAACGATTTGCGGGTAGCAACAACATAGCTGTAAGTTGCATAAAGGCTATTCCTATCTAGTTTTACACTCGACTCAGTAGTTGCAGAACCTTATAACTAGGGAGTTTGATAAGGCCTAAAAGGTCATTTTTGAGTTGTGGTTATCGACCATTTAGCGACAAAGTCTGCAGGTATAGCTAACAAAGGCTTGCTTGTTAACTATACACTTAACTGATAATAGTCAATATTTCATCAAATGCAACTTATAAAGATGAGTGACACTAGCACAGTAGGTAGCTTTATTTTTATACATAGTGACTAAGATTGTTGCTGCCTAAGCTGCTTTGTTTAAATCCCGCCATAAATGCCGTGCCATCCCTAACAACATAGCAACCGCAGCAAGCAGCACGCCCCAAAGTAAATAAGGCAGCCATTGCTTATAAGAGGATTCAGGTTCCAAAGGCTTCAGCACACGTTCTACCCCTACCTCGACCTTGACCACTTGTGTATTAAAGGGCTTGGTTTTAACTGACTCTGCCAAGGCAGGATCTAATGACTTGACTGGATCGCGGCTACCATAGACTAAACGAAAAGGCCCCTTATCTGTAGCAGCAATAAACTGTAACTCTAAAGGCTGCCAAGCAAACTCAACGGCTGCTTTGCCCTTAAATGGGCTCGGCTGAGAGAAAGTCCAGCGCCAATCGGTCATTTGCTGATAGTACCAATCAGCGTTCAGGCTTTGTGCTGGAGCACGCAACTCACCCAAATCCGAATTTAAGCGATAATCTAGGAAGCTAACGGGGTAGTCATAGTCACGATTGGCACCATAACGCTCCTCAGGATTGCGGCGGGCTAATTCGCCTGCATAGACATCGCCCACTTGCCCTAAATGCATCCGCCATTGCTGTATGGCTATCGAGGGCGGTAGGGAATAACTAAACTGCTGCGGATTATCCGTACCGGTTAGCTCTACTGTTTGCCAGGACAACGGCTGTTGATTTTGCACGGGGGCAACGCCATTGACGGCCTGTAAAGCGGCTAAAATTGGTGCAAAATCGGCTTGACCTGAAAGGCGCAAAAAGCGTGCTTTTAAAGGTTGGGCGAATTCAATGCTGCGACTCTCTACACTGAGTTCTTTTTCTTTCAGCACATAGGGTAGTTTGGTAGTGCTGACTACCTGCCAATTTTGTAGATTATCACTGCTTTCGACGGTTAAAGTTTTAGGCAGCCATTGCGGTAAATTAGCGCTATCCCACTGCAAATTTAAGCTTTGCAAAGTAAAGAACTGCTCAGCGGACTGCGAGTTTTGAATAATTAGATAATGGCGGTCATTCAAAGCAAGTTGTTCAAGCTTCGGTGTATGAGAACTAGGTTCGAGCTTGAGTAACAGCCCTACTTGCGTCGGATCGTCGCCACGGAAGAAATTTAAGCTGCGCTCCTCCGCCTGCAACTCAAGATTCTCAACCGGCTTAATCCACGAAACCATCACTTCATTGTTAGCATTCACCACCTGCAAATCAGCTTGGTTGGCTTGTAGCAAATGTGCCAATACAGACCACGGTAACTCGACTGATCTAATTTTGCCTGCCGCCTCGGTTAAAGGCACTTCATAGTGAAACTCTGGCTTAGCTGCTTGGGTAGTCAGCGGCAATAACAGCAGTGAAGTCACTACGAGTTTTAATACTTTATTCAACATGACTAGCTTCCTTATATGCAGGCGGTAGCGGGGCTAAATAACCAATAAACAGCAAAAGCACGCCTACACCAATAAATGAGACAATCCGTTCGACGGTATCGGAAGATGCAAAATCAATCAGGAATAACTTTAAAATCACTGCACCCAAGAGCACCGCACCTGCGCTCCACAACCCGCGTTTACCAGTACGATTGCCACGCCAAGTTAACAGCAGGCCTGAGATAGCCCAAACTAAAGCTAAGGTCGTTTGCGTGACCGGATTGCTCAGTAAATCCGGGAACTCCCAAGCTAAGCCATACCAATGATGTAGAACGCGCAGCACGCTTGCATTTAACCAAGTAAAACCAATGAAAATCAGGCTATAGCGCAGGAGCATCGAATTGTTTAAGCCGCCACGTTGTTGCCAATGCTTCACTAAGCTAGGCAGTGTCAACACTAACCAAACGGTTACGACATCCAGTGGATTCAATACCGGCAACCAAGGCAAAGGCTCGGCACTCCCTGCATGGCTTAGACTCGTTAAGAACCACCAAGCCACTAAGCCGATCATGGGTATAGCCACGCTATACAGCAAACTAGTTTGTGTCTTAAACGGCCAGATAGGGGCTTTTAACACCAGCCCGATAATTGCCAGCGCGGCGAGTGGCAAAGCAGCAATACTCCAAGCGCTTTGCCAAGTAAAATAGCTGCTCAACAGGATTTGTAATTGCGCAGTCAGCAAGAACATCAACACCCACAAGGTCAAACTATGCGCGATCTTTACCCACAGCGGGAACCAAACTTGACGCTCTAAACGCAGTAATAAGCCATACCACACAGCTAGAACAGCAAGCCATGCTACAACTAGATAATCCTTAAATAGTGAATGCTCAGTAACCATATTGATGAGCAGCGCTATTACTAACAACAACATTGGCAAAGGCAAGATCCAACGGAGTAAGCGCCAATAATACTTAGTCGTGAGCAGCAAGAGCGCACTCACTACAGCTGCATACAACAGGTGAAAATGGATGGGATAGTTAAGCTCGCTCCAAGCTATTTGCAGCTCAAAACTAATGAAATGCACAACAACTGCACTAATCAATAAGCTCAGCGCTAAGCCGGTTTCAAAGCTCCGCTTACCTGCAAACTCATTAGAAAGCAGGCGGCTGGCTACCAACATGGCTAAGGCAATTAAACTACTCGCAATGAAGAAACCATTACTAAAGCCTTTGACTAAACCACCGTCCCACAGATAAGGGTAGGAATTGATCGAGATCCCCAAGCCCACCACTAAAATCAATAAACTTAAAAATTGCAAGCCGACTGCGACTAAACGCTGAACAAACTGCTGCTGACGAATCCCCAACCAGATAATCCCAGCTCCCTCAATCGCCCACGCAGCGGTGGTAATCGCAGCACTTTGCGTCGCAAAAGGAATCGTTAAAGTCGCAAAGATCACGCCAAGTACTAAAAAGGTTTCCACTAAGAGTTTTTGCGTTGCGCCATAACGCTTCCACAACAACAAGGCCAAGCTGAGATAAAACAGGCTGAGCACCACAGTACTAACCGCTAAGCCATAATGACTAAGGAAAGTGACGGGCATACCCTCCGCTGACAGAGGTACGAATAAAGCCATTTGCATGCAGAAGCCAATAATGGGCGTGCCGAAAACTAAACTACCATCCACTTTATCTTTGAAATTGAAGGGTCTGCGCGTCGCAAATAGAATGGCAATCGCGACATAGAACAAGAAGAACAGAATCAAGAAGCCTTCAGTTACCCAGAAATCTTCCGCACGATAACTAAACCAACCCCAAGCTCCAGCAATCACAAAGGTAAATACAAAACCGATTAAATTGAGTAAGCGCCACGATTTAAACCAAGCGATCAAGGCAATGCCTAAATTTAACAGCGCATAAAAACTAAACAGGCCAATGTAGTTATTACTGCCACTAGAGGTTAATAAAGGCGCTAAGAAACCGCCCACCGTAGCGAATACCGCCAATGGCAGGCTATTTTGCAATACTGCTAAAGCGACAGCAGCTAAGACAAAGACCGAGAGCAAAGTAAAAGCGGCAAAAGATGGAATTAAATGATAAAGGCTATAAGCGCCGAATACTGTTAAATACAGTAGACCGATCCCACCCCCCTGCAAGATCAGTCCATACGCCCCCGCACGCTCACGTAATCTCCAACCCAATCCCAATAAAACTAAAGCACCAGTAGCAGCACCGAATAAGCGCAGCTCAACGGGCACTAAATTATGTTGAATCGAATAGCGCAGTAAAAACACCACGCCAAGGAAAAGAATCACTACACCTAAACGTACAAAAGGATTGCCATCCAATAACCAATCTTTGGCTTTATTGAATAGCGAAAAGCCAGGTTGCTTAGGCGTTGGCTCAGCATAAGCACTGGGAAGTGCAGGCTCTGCTAGATAATCAGGCTCAAGGACAGCTTGCGGCTCAACTAAGGGTTCAGGTACATCACTACTAAGAGCTGAGTTAGTAGGCTGAGCTTGCACTGCTGCGCTGATTGGCTCTGGACTCGTATCCACCAAAGCTGGCTCTGGAAAGGCTGCACCCTTTAACTGAGTTTCTAGTTGGTGAATACGCAAACTTAAGCTATAGACCCAACCCAATAAAAAGCCGACCGCACCGCCAATAATTGGGGAGTTGCCCCAAAAGGCTGCTAGTAAAGCCCCAACCATTAAGAGAAAGATACTGAAGACCATCATACTGACCTGTAGCGATTTTTAATCAGTATAGGCAAGTGCTTGAAGGCCGCTAACTGCTATAGGATAAGTGGCAAACTGCAAGCTGCAAAGTAGCGTCTCCTGCTACTTTGCATTACAAAGATTAAAGCTTAATTAAGTTCAGCAAAGGTTTAATGCCTTTAACCAGTGCTTGCGGTAGGCTAGCTCTCCTCTAAACTGCCGTACTAAAACTATGTCTCTGTGGAAATCCATCACTACCTTATTGTTGAGCTTTATGTTTTTTAGCTTCCAACCTGTTTTCGCCATTATGCCCCCCACCAAAACGACGATTTTAGTCTGGGGTGATAGCTTAAGTGCGGCTTATGGCATTCCTGTCGAAAAAGGCTGGGTGAATTTACTACAAGAAAAGCTCGGCGAAAATTTCGTAGTCGCCAATGCCAGCATTAGCGGTGAAACTACCAGTGGTGGCTTAAATCGCCTAGGCGAATCCTTGCCTGCGATTAAACCGCATTATGTGATTATTGAACTAGGCGCGAATGACGGTTTACAAGGCAAATCCACCAAAGAAATGCAAGATAACCTTGAGCAAATGATCAAGCTGACAATCGCTGCACCGGCTAAAGTCATCTTGATTGGTATTCATCTTCCACCGAATTATGGCGCAAGTTACACCGAAAAATTCGATCAGGTTTATAAAGATTTAGCAGAGAAATATCAGCTAACTTTTATCCCTTTCTTATTGGACGGTATCGCAACTGACTTTAGTTTAATGCAAGCCGATGGCCTGCATCCTACTGCTGAGGCTCAACCCAAAATTCTTGAAAATTTGTGGCCTGTTTTAGAACCCGTATTAGTTGATGTGGTCGGCCAACGATGAGGTACTTAGTTCAAGCTAGTTTAATGGGTTTAGCAACAAGCTTAATCACGGGTTGCTTAGATACTTTAGGCCCACAAACTGGCTCATATAAGCCGTTACCTAAAGGTGTGAGTATTTCTGAAACCAATACTTTGTTAGCTGAAGCTAAAATCGTGAATATCGCTGATGGTGATACCCTCACCGTGCTTGGTCCCGATCAAAATACCTACAAAATCCGCTTACAGGGCATTGACTCGCCCGAGAAAAAACAGCCTTTTGGGCAAGCCTGCAAAGCGTCCTTAATGCAATTAACCGCGGGACAAGCTGCACAAGTTGAAGCTTTTAAAAAGGATCGTTATGGGCGCATCGTGGCTAAAGTAAAAGTTGCTGGCAAAGACTTAGCTTTAGAGCAAATTAAAGCGGGCTGTGGCTGGCATTATGCAGCTTATGAAAAAGAACAAAGCGCGCGTGATCAGAAGTCTTATGCCAAAGCCGAACAACAAGCACGTGCTGCTGAGCGTGGTTTATGGCAAGATGCAACACCCGTTGCGCCTTGGAATTTTCGCAAGCAACAGCGCAATTAACCCGATCAGTGAGAAGCCATTTTGCTAAGTTACCGCCACGCCTTTCATGCGGGCAATCATGCCGATGTGTTAAAACATGCTACCTTGAGTTTAGTGCTTAATAGCTTTAAACAAAAAGATAAGCCCTTTGTGTATATTGATACGCATGCAGGTGGCGGAATTTATGATTTAGATAGCGAATGGGCGCGCAAAACTAAAGAGTCAAATAGCGGCATTCAGCGTATTTGGCATGAACAATCTAAATGGCCGGAATTAACCGACTATTTTCAAATCCTGAAAACTTTAAATATCGAACAAGCAGGCCAACAATTTTATCCCGGCTCACCGGAAGTCGCCCGCCAACTGTTACGCCCACAAGATCGCTTAGTTTTAATGGAATTGCATCCGCAGGAAATTGAGGTATTGCGCAGCCATTTAGCGAGAGATAGCCGCGTGAATATTCATCACCGTGACGGCCTCGAAGGCTTAACTGCTTTAACGCCCCCTACTCCACGTCGTGGCCTTGTGCTGGTAGACCCGGCCTATGAACGCCATGAAGAATATACGCAAGTCGTCCAAGCGGTGAAAAAAGCCTATACGCGTTGGCCGACCGGCACTTATATCATTTGGTATCCGATGTTGGCTAAAGCACGGGATCGAAGCTTGCGTTTATTACATGATTTAAAAGAGAAAAGCAGCTTCGAAAGCTTATTAGTTGCGGAATTGAGTGTGGAAGCACAGCATCCTGATTTAGGCATGCATGGCTCGGGCTTGGCGATTATTAATCCGCCTTGGCAATTAGATCAGCAATTAACGGCGCTACTGCCACGCCTAGCCAAAACCTTACAATTAGACTCACAAAGCCATTGGCGAGTGGAATGGCTGATGCGAGCGGTTTAACTCAAACAGTTAATTGATAACGCTGTTGAATCCAAGCTTGAGCGGCTGCCAGATTCGGTAAAACCACAACTGCCTTCGAGAAGTCATGGCGCTGCGATTGCGCATTCGGAATCGCGATGCAATCAATCCCTGCTGCTACTGAGGCTGCAACACCGTGTTCTGTATCTTCAAGTGCAATGCACTCTGTAGGATCGAGCTGTAAGCGTTGAGCCGCTAGTAAATAGCAATCCGGTGCAGGTTTGCTCTGTTCCACATCATCATAAGAGACAATCGTCGCAAAATAAGGCGCTAAACGATGCGAGCGTACCGTAGCATTCACAATCTGCGCTCCCGCACCCGTGACTATCGCTTGCTGAATAGTAGGCTGCTGCTGAAAATAGTCGAGAATAGCCTGCGCGTCCGGCATTAGCGGAAAGGCATGCTCTTGAAGGTAGTCATGCGCAATTTCCAGCTTCTTAGCGACTAACTCGTCGACTGAAGCTTTGAGTTGAAAGCGCTCGATCATATCAAGCGCGTTATCAAGCGTGGGTAGGCCAGAATAAATCTGCATATATTGCTCAGCTGAAATACCCACTCCATAAGGCTTGAGTACCTCCAGCCACATTTGATAATGTACGCCTTCGGAATCGACTAAAGTGCCATCGTGATCGAATAAAACGGCTTTAAGCACCATGCGTTTTCTCAGCCTCAGTCCAGTCTTTATACGGGTATTTGAGCAAGCTTACATTGTAATAGCGCTCAATCCCTGAAACATCAACACCCGCCCAAATGGGTCTTTGGAAGTGTTCGCCGATTTCATTTAATTCAACTTCAGCGACAATCAAACCGGCATTTTCGCCCGCAAACTCATCAATTTCCCAAGTTCTGCCCGCGAACTCTACAAAGTGACGAGTTTTCTCAATAATCGGGCGTGCACAAAGTTGATCAAGCAATTCGGCGGCATCTTGCAAAGGAATGCTATATTCATATTCAGGGCGATGCGTACCAATCGTCATGCCTTTGATATTTAAACTCGCCTGGTCATCGGCAATGCGTACCCGCACCGAAGCGGCAGGATTATTACTCAGATAACCTTGGCGAAAGACTTCAGAGCGACTGACTAAATTGCGCCACTCATCTGAAATTAACCGGAATTTATGCTCGATTTCCAAAGCCATAGTTGCAACCTATCTCAGTAAAAGAGCAGTTTAACAGATCAACTGTATGAGGCTCTAGCTTAGGCAAGCCAACCCACCAGAATAAAAACTTGATTTTTATTCTGGACACAGAAGGAACCGTTAGTAATTATTTACTTTTATTCAGCAAGCTATCGAGAGCATACTAAAAGTTAAAACGAACTTAAGTATCAGTTTCAGCGACCTAGCTTTATTGAGATGCTCAAACCGATGAATGGGAAAGTATTTGCAAAAGCTTCACCTTTTGTTGTCCCGAACTCAGTTTAAATAAAACACAAATTAATTTTGGACACCGAAAACACATGGATAGCGTTTTCAACGAAAGTATCACAGCGCCTGCTACACAGCAGTCTGCTGATCTCTTAAGTATTATTTACCTCTGTGATTGCTCTGGCTCAATGGCAGGTAGTCGAATCGCTGCGGTAAACACAGCGCTCGCCAAAGTTTTCTCTGAATTGACAGAGTTTTCTAAGCTTTCTCCTCAGCTTAATTTACAGCTTGGCATCCTGCGTTTCGCCAATTCAGCTAGTTGGCATATCCCACCTGCACCTATTGGCGAAGTGGCTTGGTCACCGTTGGTAGATACCAGTGGAGTCACTGCTTTAGGTGCCGCCTATCGCTTATTGGCTAATTATCTGGCGGATCTAGCAGCACAAGCGGCTGAGCTGCGAGATAGCAAACACTTGCCTCCCATCTTGATCTTGTTTTCAGATGGCATGCCCACCGATGATGTCGTCCCTGCTTTGAAAGCACTCTCTGCTCACCCCTTGGCTCAACAAGCATTGAGGTTTGCAATAGGGATTGGTCATGAAGTAGATAGATCAGTATTAGAGAACTGGGTACAAGAATATCACCCTGCACGAGCAGAGCTAGCATCAATGCCTATTTCTGTAACAGGATCAGCTGTTGAATTACGTGAGGTTGTTTCCTCATTCACTTTATCAGCCGCCCAGAAAATGTTAGCGGATGCAACATTATGAACAAGGCTGTTCGGCGAATTTTAAAAAGCATTGTGCATACCTACGGTTTAGAATTTACCCATTCCCAACGCTTATGTAATGCTTACTTGGCAGATCTCATGCCACAATTTCCAGAAGAGCGCCACCAATTAGTTGCTGCAGTCGCTGATGGCTTACCCTATCAATTATTGTTTGCTCAAACTCGCCAACAGCGCAAAGACTTGGCATTACAATTTGGGCAAGCTCACTCGATACCTGCTGCTCAAGCGCTACAAACCGCTGATACTTGGTTTTATGTTCTGCACGATATTACGCCCACCCAGCATAGGTCGCGTTGGTTATCTTTAGCAGCATGGCGTAGCTACTTAGGCGGCATAGTCACGGGAGCAGCGGTTTTATTGGTAGGTTCCTCCATCGCTTTTTATAAAAAGCCAGAAGTTAATACCTTGGTTGAGCGTATGGCAGAACCAACTATGCCACCTGCAGCACCGCAAGTTGCCACGATACTCCCAACTTCAACCCAAACCACTATAACGGTGCAAACTACGCCTATTCCAACCTCTCAATTAGCCGAGCTAACATTTTTATTGCCTCAAGCCAGCGCTCCCTATACAGACTTAGATGCTTTAGATTTGGGGGAAATTCAACCTGCGCTACTTCTTCAAAATGCTCAAGCGATTAATAAACACCCACCATCTAGAGTTTTTGAGCTTTTGACACAGAGAGCTCCTGAAAAAGAAATGGCAGCTAAAGCTCCACTAAACCTGCTACCAGTGCTTGCTAAGCTTGAACCTAATCAACTGCTGCCGACCAAACCCAAACTCAGCTCTCAACCTGCCAAGCAAGCAGCTACGCAATCGCAGGCTCAGACTAGCGATCAATCAAAAATCGCTACACAGTCCAACCGAACCGAAGCTAAACAACTATTTACCAACACTGTGCAGGCTATGCAGACCTTAACTGAACAGGTCTTACGCCTACGTAAAAAGCAGAACGAGCAGCAAGCAATCTCTCAATTATTAAATCTGACAGGTGATGTGTTTTATCTCAAGCAGCTAAAAGAACTTGAACAGCAACAGAAACAGTTACATGCAAGGATCGACCACTTATCTGCATCCTATAGCAACCAAGTAGCCAAGCTCTGTCGTTTATCAGCTGCTGGCTGGCAAAATGGCGAGCTTGCCCAACAAGGACGCGATAACAATAAACTCCAGCTGGTAGTGTTACAGCATTGGATGCAATGCAAAGGGCTTTCTAATCAACAAATTAAACAACAGCTATTAACACGTTATTAGGCCACCTACTAAACTAGTAAAGAGTGAGCCTATATTGTCTGAGAAATGAGGAATATTGGATGCGCAAATTGAGCAATTGGGGTCGAAGTTTTGCTTGGGCGGTCGTGTATGGAAGTGCTCTAGTTGGCTGTGCCAGCACTGCACCCATCGATGAAAAACGCGCTAATGCTATCCAAATGTGTAAGCAAAACCTGCCTATCAATGACAAGATTAAACTGCAATCTATCTCTGTAGGATGTATGGCCAGCTTAGCCTTATCTAAGGCTATTGGTAGCAATAATCCTGCACCCTTAATTTGCATAGCCGGTGGTGCTTCTGGCTTTTTATTTGGCGAAAGTATTGCCGAACGTAAATGTGGCTATATCACTCAAGCAGACCAGTTAAACGGTGAAATTGCGCATGCCAAAAAAATGAATGCTGGCTTTGTGATAGTACTGGCGCAACAAACCACTGACCTCGCCGCCTTTGAGCTGATGGTGGCAGGCTTGCGCAGTCAACAAGCAGCTGATGCTACTCAAGCAGCCCAAAAGGCTCAAGTAGAAGCCAGCCTTGCAGAACAAGTTGCTCATGACAAACAAGTTTTTAAACAAGCGCAGGAAGAATTCCGCTTCAAACAAAAAACACTGGCCGCTAGTAGGCCTTTAAAGCAACAGGCCAAGGAAGATGAGTTATTAGCAGAAATCAAAGCCTTGGAAAAAAATCTTAAACAATTGCAGGCGAGCAATGCCAAATTTATTCAGCTTCGTCAGAACTTACTTAAAGGCTAAACCGCAGGCAACTGCCTCTGTGATTCTAGTGGCTAGGATAGCCGGACTTTTGCCATTCATTTTTTTGCTGGGTTGCAGCTCAGTGCCTACATCCATCGCAGATCAACAAACTGCAACCGATCCATCCACGGGTGGTTTGCTACAAACAGTGCAAGCCTTAAGAACCGGAGCCTATGAGCAGTATTTGCAAGCAAAACGTACTGAATTGCGGCATTGGCAATCTGCACAAACTAAGCAGCGTAGTGCGATTATAGGGTTAAAAGAACACCGAACCCGCCTCGAGCGAGAAAAAGCTTCATTAGCTAAAACAGCTAATAGCCATGCTCATCACACCCAAACTAGCCAAGAGCGAATTCAAGCCTTAAATCAGCAACGCACTGAGCTGGTGAATGAAACGCAAAACTTACAAGCCGCAGCACAGCAACTTGATCAGACACTTAAGACTCAAACTCAGCAGCGTGTGGAAAAGCAACAACGAATTTCAGCCTTACTAGCTGAGCGCGAACGCTTGCGCCAAGCTTTAAAACTAATGATTAACAGTGATGGCTCGTTGACTGAAGAGTTCTAAAGGATGCAAGTACTAATACCGCACCAAGGCCGAACCCCAAGTAAAGCCACCACCAAAGGCTTCCAACAGGAGCATATCACCACGCTGAATACGCCCATCTCGAATGGCTGCATCTAGCGCTAAAGGAATAGAAGCGGAAGAAGTATTTCCATGTTCGCCTACGGTGACAACGACACGATCCATCGGCATATTGAGCTTTTTTGCAGTCGCTTGAATAATACGAATATTGGCTTGATGCGGGACTAGCCAATCGACATCTGCTTTAGTGAGATTATTAGCTTCAAGGGTTTCATCCACAATCCGCCCTAAGGTATTCACAGCCATCTTGAAAACTTCATTGCCCTTCATTTGCAGAAAAGCCCCCGTTTCACGGAGTAATTGATGGTTACGCGAAATACCTGCTGACACATTCAAAAGTTGTTCGTACTTACCGTCAGAATGTAAATGCGTAGAAAGAATACCTGGTTCGTCCGAAGCTTCTAAGACTAAAGCCCCTGCACCATCTCCAAACAACACGCAAGTCGTACGATCATTCCAGTCCAGAATGCGCGTCATGACTTCACTACCGACCACTAAAGCGCACTTGCTAGTGCCTGCTTTCATGAAATTATGTGCTACACCTAAGGCATAGATAAAGCCTGAGCAGGCCGCATTCACATCAAAAGCGGGGCCACCTGAAATGCCTAAACGCCCCTGTAGCAAGCAAGCAGTACTTGGAAAAACTAAATCGGGGGTCGACGTACCGAGAACAATCAAATCAATATCTTCAGGGCGTTTGTCGGCCATTTCTAAAGCGCGGCGCGCCGCCACTACAGCTAAATCACAGGCTGATTCAGTATCCGCTACATGGCGCTGGCGAATACCCGTGCGCTCCACAATCCACTCATCCTTGGTATCAACGGTTGACTCCAGCTCACGGTTAGTGACTATCCGTGGTGGCAAATAGCTGCCGGTACCAATAATGCGTGCATAGCTCATACTGCTTGTCCTTCTAGCAAGGCCGCGATTTGCTTATTAATCCGCTGCGGAACTTGCTTAATAATTTCTGTGCGAGCAATGCTGATGGCATTGGCAAACGCTAAACTGTCTGCCCCACCATGGCTTTTAACAGCAATACCCTGCAAACCTAATAAACTAGCGCCATTATAACGCCGAGGATCAATTTCTTGTCGAAAATTATTCAATACTGGCATAGAAATAAGTCCAGCCATTTTGCTCAGGAAATTACGGGTGAAACTACTCTTGAGCTTGGAAGAAATAAATTTCGCTAAGCCTTCACTGGTTTTTAACGCGACATTGCCGACGAAACCGTCACAAACAATCACATCCACTTCACCTAAGTAAATGTCATCGCCTTCTACATAACCAATGTAATTGAGTGCTGAAGCTTTCAATAAAGCATTCGCTGCTTTGACTTGCTCATTACCTTTAATAGCTTCTTGGCCGATATTTAGCAATCCCACTCGTGGGTTAGGGATCTCATCAATCGCTTTACTTAGTTCTGACCCCATCAAAGCAAATTGATAGAGATGTTCAGCAGAAGAGTCGACATTTGCCCCCAAATCCAGCATATGGGTATGCCCATGTAATGAGGGCATTACGGTACAAATCGCAGGGCGATCAATACCGGGGAGCATTTTCAGTACAAAGCGGGCAGTGGCCATCAGTGCACCCGTATTACCTGCACTGACTACCGCGTCCGCCTGCTCTTCTTTTACTAGATTAATCGCAATCCGCATTGAAGAGTCTTTTTTACTTTTTAAGGCTAAAGCAGGCGAATCCTCCATCGTCACTACTTGGGACGCGTGCTTAACTTGTAAACGATCCCCTTCGGTGAGGGAGTGTGAACCTAAACTAGCGCGGATTTGTTGCTCATCACCCACTAAAATTAAAGCAATATCTTTATGATCTTCTAATGCTTTTTTGGCAGCAGGAATCACTACACTAAGCCCGTGATCTCCACCCATCGCGTCTAAAGCAATGCGGTACCAAGTACCCATGCTGTTTCTCTCCTACAAAAAAATCGCGGGTCAAAGCCCGCGATTTTTATTCGTAATAGTTTGATAAGGCCAAGCCTTAAGCATCACGCCTGATCTTGATCTTCGTCGTCAACTTCAACAGCAGTTTTAATAATTTGACGACCACGATAGAACCCACCCGGAGTCATATGATGACGCAGATGAGTTTCACCGGTAGTTTGGTCTACTGAAGTGGTACGAGCGGTCAATGCATCATGTGCACGACGCATGTCACGCTTAGCACGTGATTTACGAGTTTGTTGGACTGCCATAGCAATTTTACTCCGATTTCTTCCAGTCTTTTAAAGCAGCAAAAGGATTTGCTTTTTCTTCTGCAGCCGAATCTTCCAACTCATCAGGTGAACCTTCAAATAACGGCTTCACAGGCTGACAAGCCTCATGTCGAGGTACTACCGGCAAGGCTAAAAGAATTTCATCTTCTATAAAATCCCGCACGAAAATACGCTCATCGTCGACAATATATAATTCGTAACCCTCTTCTTCGGGTTCACGATCGACCTGTGAGGTGGTTAATACGACATTGATTTGTGTATCCACTTTCACCGGTACAGGTTCTAAACAACGTTGACAGCTTAAGCGTAGCTCACCTTTTACAGACCCTGTAATCAACGGCAAGCCGCTAGCAGAATGCGTAAAAATCATTTCCACTGCAAACTCACTATCCATTGGCTCTGCTGCCAACTCACTTAACCGTGGTAGCTGCTGCAAAGGAAGCACGCCCGTTAATGATCGGCGTTGCTCGATCAAACGGAATGGATTAACTTCAATGGGTAACCTGTTCGACATAAGCGCGCGATTATATGAATCTAGGGGTATGAGTGTAAAGCAAAATCACAAGCTATCAACTATAAAGCTGCTTGATTTTTTAGGTTTAGCGTAAGATGCTGCCTATTTTTACTGACTGCCCCCTTACAACTATAGCTGAATCCTTTATGCCTCAAACTTTAGTCTTGGCTTCAACCTCCGTTTATCGGCGCGAATTATTAGAGCGCTTACAACTGCCCTTTGAAACTGCTGCCCCCAATATAGATGAAACTCGCTTAGTGAATGAATCAGCTCAAGCGATGGTTGCCCGCCTTGCTCAGCAAAAAGCAGAAGCTATTGCCGCTCAATATCCTAATGCACTCATTATTGGCTCGGATCAATGTGCCGTCTTAAGTGAGCAGATTTTAGGTAAACCGCATACCCATGCTAAAGCAGTCGAACAACTACAAGCCTCCTCTGGCAATACGGTTGAATTTTTAACTGGGCTTTGTTTATACGATAGCCAAGCCCAAAATTTTCAACTGGATGTGATTTCCTTCCAAGTCGAGTTTCGCGAGCTACAAGCTGTGGAAATTGAAAATTACTTACTGCGTGAACAACCTTACAACTGCGCAGGCAGTTTTAAGTCAGAAGGTTTGGGGATTAGTTTATTTAAACGCATGCACGGCGATGACCCGACGGCTCTCATCGGGTTACCACTGATTCGTTTATGTGCGATGTTGCGCGCACAAGGCTACCTAATTCCAGACGTTATTTAGTTAAAGCAGCAAACACCGGCTGGGTATCAGGACGAATACCCCGCCAAAGCTCGAAAGCTTCAGCAGCTTGCTCGATTAGCATACCGATACCATCAAAAACTTTGGCGGCACGATGTTCATAAGACCAGCGCATAAAAGGGGTTGGTTCATTGCCATACATCATATCGTAGCAACTGCCACCCTCTACCAAGCAGTTCGCCCGTAAATCAGGCATTTCACCCTGCAGGCTAGCCGCCGTACCATTGATGATTAAATCAAACGCAGCACTGATGGATTCAAAACCACCACCTTGCAGTTCGCCAAACTGAGTGAAGTCTTGAGCCAATTCACTGGCAGTAGCTGCTGTGCGATTAGCTAAATGCACATAACTAGGCCCAGCCTCCAACAAAGGCTGAATAATCCCACGGACTGCGCCACCAGCGCCAAGCACTAACACTTTTTTGTCTTTAATAGTGACCTGCTTATTGACCAGCAGGTCACGCATCATGCCGAGGCCATCGGTATTGTGCCCATAAATACTTTGATCAGGGCGAATCATTAAAGTATTGAGCGCACCTGCGGTTTGTGCATAAGGACTAAGCTCATGCGCAAACGCCCAAGCATTTTGTTTAAACGGAATAGTGATATTGCAACCACGCAAGCCATTCGCAAAAAGCTCACTGACTGTCTGCTCAAACCCATTTAAAGGCACTAAGACCGCTTGATAGTCTAAGTTTTGCTGCGTTTGTTCCGCAAATAAGCGATGAATTAATGGAGATTTACTATGTGCAATAGGATTCCCAATCACCACATAACGGTCAACTTGCAACGCCATATCAGTTCCTTTAACTCAGTTAGTCCATCGACAATACCACTTCGGTATTGGCTTTAGATTTTAACTGAAAAGCACGACTACGTTCCTTATTGTTTAACACCGCCACTGCTTTATACGCGCCAGGGCGTAAATTCAAGGTAGCCGTATGGCGTGCAATAGTCTCAACTGGATTGCGCATATCGTCCAACCGATAGACCTTCCACAACACATTGGTAAAAGCGGGATTATTTTGCAAAGTCGCCACTAACTTAACAATCCCATCCTCCTCTAGGACTGTATTTTCGGCAACCACTACCTTAAGTGGCTGCCATGCCAACACGACAGCTACCAATAATACTCTACAATCGATGCCCTTTTTCTCGCCTCTCATAACTCACTCTCCATGACAGGTCAACAGCACTATTTATTTTTATTGTCTTCCTAGCCTTATCTTAATCAGAATCCTTTCTGCAGGGGTTTAAGACTACTTTCTATCCATGTTACTTCTAATGATAGCTGATACGCCTAAAAATTAGGCGTTTTTTTCATATCCAGTAACCACCTGAGCAACACAGGCTATCGGAAAAGCCTGCGGACTTAGTTTTAGTCCCTCTATACTGTAGGCAATGATTGCCATTTTATCAGAGTAAATTTATAACAATGCAAGCGTCAGCAAATTACAACATACTCAAACAACGACACTTATTATTTGGTAGCCGTGAATTTGTGATCAAAGCGCCTGAGTCGTTACTAGTTAGGGAGCACTCCTTAGGCCGCTTACATGAAACCCAAATCCCACTAAGCGTCTTAGACCCGTCTCCAACTTACTCATCCTCTTTTTCGTTGAAGTGGTTATTTCATGCTTTATTCGTTGGCACTTTAACAAGTTTTGTATTTTATTGGGCGCTAGTTAAAGACATGCTAGCCCTCTATATTCTGGCTGGAATTTTGTTAGGCACTACTTTAGTACTGGTTTATCGCTTCTTTTTATACACCACACGCCTAGTGATTTTTCGCCATTTGCACACTCGAGAGAATTTTCTTTATATCTGGCAAAATCGTCCTAGGCGTAAAAAAGTGCAGGAATTTGTACAAACACTGACCTTACTTATTCAAGAGCAACAACAAGGCAAGCCACCATTAACTAACCTGCTCAATACGCCAACAGTAGTACCAGCTACAAACCCATCGCCCGTTTTGCCAGCTGATATTTAAGTACTGGCAATTGGTTGACAGTGCTTAAGCCAGTGTTACGCAGCATTTGCCACGGAGCCAGGGTATTGCCAAATAACAGGCCAAAACCCTCCATCGCTTTTTGAGTAAGATTATTGTCTCCACGCCGTGCACGTTCATAACGGCGTAATAACTTCAGTGATCCAACATCAGCAGTTTCGCTGGCTAAGATAAGCTCAGCTAAAGCTTGTGCATCTTTGAAACCTAAATTCACGCCCTGCCCTGCTAAAGGGTGAATAGTATGTGCAGCATCACCGAGTAAGGCAATCCGCTCTCGTACATAGCTGTGTGCAGTTAAACCGCGTAAAGGAAAAGCAGCTCGCTCACCAATGCTGATAATTTCACCTAAACGAAAATCCAGCGCCTGTCCTAGCTCACGTTTAAAGCGCTCTTCACTCCATAATAAGGCAGCATCGGCTTGATCAGTCGGCAAAGTCCAAACAATAGAACAAGCGTTCGGCTCAGGTAATGGGAGAAAAGCAACTGGACCCGACGGTAAAAAACGCTGCCAAGCTGTATCGACATGTGCTAAAGCTGTGTAAGCCGTACAAACCACCGCTTTTTGCGCGTAATCCACTGTTTTATAAGGTAAGTCAGCTAAGCTACGCACTTTTGACTGAGCACCATCAGCACCCACCAATAAACTAGCGTTTAAATGCCTACCGTCCTCTAGCTTCACGGAAACCTGCTGCGCATTGACGGCAAAGCTAGCCAAACGAGCTGGGCACAGCAGCTCAACACTTGGATAGTTTTTTAAAGTTTCTAATAGCGCTAATTGCAAAACACGATTTTCAACGATATGCCCTAAATCCGGTTCTCCCAGATCGGCAGCCTCGAAGCGAATCAGCCCCGAACCCGTTGAGTCCCAAACTTGCATGTTTTCATAAGGAGCTGCCCGCATGGCGACTACTGCTTGCCAAGCACCGGCTCTCTCTAATAAGCGCTGCGAAGCTCGGCTTAAAGCCGACACACGATTATCGAAAGCGTCATACACAGAAAAAGCTTGGGGCGTTGCAGCCTCTAAAACCGCGACTTGCCTGCCTGCTTGGCCGAGTAAACAAGCCAAAGCAGCGCCCACCATGCCACCGCCTGCGATAATAATTTCGTAATCCATGTCTATTCCTAGCTTGATCTTCGGCACAATATAGCAGGATTAGACCTTAAGATTAATGTTCCAAGTCGTGTAAACTCGCTATACTTGCCGCCATTTTCAGCTTGACCTAGGACCGTTTCGCTATGGCACATGATGCTCACGATACAGCAAAAATTCTCGTCGAGGCTTTGCCTTATATTCAACGCTATGCAGGTAAGACGATCGTTGTGAAATACGGTGGCAATGCCATGACCGATGAAAAGCTTCAGCTCGGTTTTGCCCGCGACATCGTGCTACTCAAACAAATCGGGATTAACCCGGTGGTCGTGCATGGCGGTGGCCCACAAATTGGTGAGATGCTGAATCGCTTAGGCAAAGAAAGTAAGTTCATCGAAGGCATGCGCGTCACTGACGCCGAAACCATGGATGTGGTGGAGATGGTGCTCGGCGGCTTAGTGAATAAGCAGATTGTGAATATGATCAATCAAGCCGGTGGGCGCGCGGTGGGCTTAACCGGCAAAGACGGGCATACCATTATTGCTGAAAAAATGGCGATGAAAACTAAAAATCCCCAAGGTGAATGGGAAGAAGTTGATTTAGGCCATGTCGGCGAAGTCACCAAAATTAATTCGCGCTTTTTACGCTTGCTCGATGAAGATCGGTTTATTCCCGTGGTAGCGCCAGTGGGTGTTGGCCTTGATGGTACTACTTATAATATTAATGCCGATTTAGTCGCCGGTAAGATTGCTGAAGTGTTAGGGGCGGAGCGCTTATTGCTGCTGACTAATATTCCGGGCGTTTTGGATAAAGAGGGTAAACTGCTGACTTCGCTATCCCAAGAAGATATTCGCCGCTTGATGGACGACGGCACGATTCATGGCGGGATGTTGCCTAAACTCAATTGTGCGATGGATGCAATTCGAGGTGGCGCTAATAATGCCTGTATTATTGATGGCCGTGTCGAGCACGCTTTATTACTAGAGCTGCTGACCGATCAAGGCATGGGCACTATTATTACCCGTTAGTTCAGCTTTTCCACCCTCTGTCCTAAGCAGAGGGTATTGCATGGGATAAATCATGACTGCTTACCCCCAAAGTACCCAAACCCTGCTGGATAAAGCCACGATTCTTAGTGGTGCGGGTTTCGATATTGTTTACGATTATAATCTACCGATTTCCTCTAGCGTAAAAATCGCAGGCCGCGAAGGCCGCGAGCAGCATGAAATTATTCTGCGATTGCCTAGCGATGAGAATAATTATTTGATTGCATGGCAAGCGGCGTTTGTCTTGCATCAGTTTCAAATGCCCGAAACTGAGCGCGCGAATCTCAAGCCTGAACCTGCTGCCTTAGCACCGATTAAAAATGAATTGCTGCAAATGCATCCTTCCGTGCCGATAGCCCAGCGCGAAAATTTTAGTGAGCATGTGATAGGGGGCATTTTAACGCAACTTCGCTCGATGCCGGTTGGAATGTTGATTGATATTGCATTGTATCGCGACTATGAAGAGTTGCATGCCACGCAGCGTCAATCTTTGATTAATCAAGTGGTGGAGCATATTGGCTGCCTACAAATGACGCCGGATATGTTCCCACGGACTTTGCTGCGCGCTAATCAAGTGATGAATTCAGCTCAGGCTTTGATGGTCGCTACTCTGTTTGAAATCCCTGATATTTTCGCCCCCTATCAAACCGTGGGTATGGAAGCCGCCGCGACTTTATTGCTGGATGCCTGCATGAATCAAGTCTTTGATGAAACCTTAGATCGCGAGCTGATTGATGTTTGGGGTCGCACCTTAGGGATTGAAGATTGGTATCGTTGGGCTTAAGCCTAAGCTATAAAGTGACTCAATTAGCTTGAGTCACTGAATATAAGTGGGCTTAGTACAAAATCTCCACATCCGACAGCGGGCGCGCACAACACGCCAAAATATATCCATCCTCAATGTCCCGCTCAGAAATCCCGCCACTGTGACTCATCTGCGTTTCACCGGAAACCCGCTTGACCTTACACGTTCCACAAACCCCAAATTGACAAGCACTGGGAATGTTCAAACCGGCTTGAATCGAAGCTTGTAGAATGGTGGTGCGTTGATTGGCAGCAATGCTTTGCCCCGATTTGAGGAAGCTAATCTGTGTCACAGGGTTATCTTGTATAAGCTCGCTATCAAAATCTAAACTCAGTGGCTCTTCTGGTTGCACCACCGCAGCTTGGAAGCTTTCTTCGTGGTAATGCTGCATAGTGAAGCCATTGGCCTTCAGCAGATGATGCACCGCCTGCATAAAGGGCGCGGGGCCACAGCAGAAAACTTCCCGCTCTAAATAATCGGGCGTCGTTAATTCCAAAATCGCTTGATTAATCCGCCCTACATAACCCGCCCACACCGAATGCAAATCACGCTCTTCCACAATCCAATTGAGCTTGAGGCCGGGCATACGATTCGCCATTAGCTCAAGACCCGAGCGGAAAATAATATCGGCAGGACGGCGAGCGCAATGAATAAAACTCGCATCCAATTCACCACCTTGATCAAACAAATAGCTGGTCATCGACATCATCGGCGTAATGCCGCTACCCGCCGAGATAAAGCAGTATTTTTTGGCGGGATGGTTGTAAAGGTGAAACTCACCCGCTGGGCCAAAAGCACGGACTTTCATCCCCACTTTTAGATTGTCGAACATCCAGCGACTGGCATAGCTGCCCGCTTGAGTTTTGACGGTAATGGTCAGGTAAATCGGGCGTGAGGGCGTAGAGGAAAGTGTATAAGTGCGATACACCATTTTCCCCGCAATCGGCAATTCGAGGGTGATAAATTGGCCGGGCGCGTAGTTAAACCAATTTTTGGAAGCAGTGCGAAAACAGAAGGTTTTGACATCCGGTGTCTCCAGAATAATATTCATCACCTCCAGCAATTCGTTTTGCGCATCCCACGGTAAGCGCTGATCGAGGTAGAGAAATTCAGCGTGTTCAGGCGGGGAATTAGGCTGTTTTACAGTGGGTAAATTGGCTTTTGGTAGCTCAATTGTAGAAGTTGGTGTATGCAAATTCTCCTGCTGGAGTGCCACTGGTGCGATACTTGCTGAAGCCTGCAAAGCCTGCTCAGTCGCAGCGCAATACCAGTCGATAAACTGAATCACCCCATCTTCATGCTGTTGTGAATACGGCCCCGGACGATAAGCTGGGGAGTTAATCCCCAACTGATTTTGCTCCACCAAAATCCGATCTTGATCATTGGTGGCAATCCACACTTCAGTTAAGTTTTTAAGATCATAATCCACACCTTCAACCGCATCTTTATGCACTAACCATTTGGTGGTGACTTGAGTGCGCGTGGTGTCGAGCGGCATTACCGAGAAGGTGACAGCATGATCAGAGAGGAAATGATTCCAAGTATTCGGGTAATGGAACAGCAGCAATGTGCCCAACTGGCGCTCGTCAACGTCCACCATTAATTGATCACTGGCGATTTTGCCGCTCATGGTGAAAGACTCGCCCGCGCCAATCAGAGGCATCCGTGCCACCCGATAATCACCCTGTTCGGATAAATAAAACTGGCTAGGCAAACCGAGTTGCTCGCATTTACTCCAATGATTAGTGAGTGTCGCTGAGGGCTGCCCACTGACTCCGGTCAGATCAGGATCATCGGAATAAGTGCGGCACAGCTCAGGATGACTCCCCAAGCAGTGATAGCATTCGCGATTATTCTCCATCACCAGCTTCCAATTACCTTCTTCAATAATCGTGCTGGAATAAGCCACTTTGGCATCGCGTAGATGATGCGGCAGTAGATAAGGCTCAACGATTTGGCGGAAAGCGGAAAAATCCGGCGGCGTATCCGCTAAGCAAATATAAATATTACCGCCCAGTGATTCGCAATGGACGGAGAGCAAGCCATGCGCCGTGGTATCAAAGTTTTTCCCCATATCTTTGGCAAACATCAGCTTGCCGGTCAGGTCATACGTCCATTGATGATAGGGGCAAACGAGAGTGGGGCTATTGCCCTGATGCTGTTGGCAAATACGTGAGCCGCGATGACGACAAGTATTGTGAAAAGCGCGAATCGCGCCATCCTGAGAGCGCACGATAATGACATTATAATCGCCAATCGTTTGGGTCAAATAATCGCCCGCCGTCGGCAACTCGACATCATGCGCAACAAATAGCCAGTGCTGATAAAAGATCTGTTGCATATCCCGCTTAAATAGCGCCGGATCATTATAAAAAGCTTGAGGCAAACTGTAATTCGGCTGACGTTGAGCCAAATGCTGGCTCAGTGTAGTTGTGTCCATACCATTACTCGGTTAAAAGTGGAAAATTGGCATGTTCACGGGGTGATGGAATGCAGGTGAAGTACGAACCCAAAAAGGTAGGCCAGCCCCTGAAATCGCCCTCCGCGACCCATAGCGCTTGCTTCTGGCTGGTATCGGACTTGGAAATTTATTCAATTTCCCTACCGTTGCGGGGGCAGTACTGGCTTTGAACCAGCTTCCCAATTTACCCTTGCCACCGTGCGGCACAAGGCACCAGAAACGCGATTACGTTAGCATTGAATGCTAGGGTGCGCTACTACTGATTTCTTGCAGGGGAGCAGTATTCAGCTTTATAAAAATAACTCCTAGCTTATTAACGATTTGCCAATTGCAGCGAACTCAAAGCCAAGGCTTCCGCCACTCTGATCCCATCCACGCCTGCTGATAAAATTCCGCCAGCATAGCCAGCACCTTCACCGGCTGGATATAAACCTTTCACATTTAAACTTTGCAGATGTTCGTTACGAGTAATCCGTAGCGGCGCAGAAGTACGGGTCTCTACTCCTGTTAGCACTGCATCGTACATCGAGAAGCCTTTAATTTGCCGATCAAAAGCAGGTAAAGCTTCACGAATCGCAGTAATTGCATAATCCGGTAAGCTAGTCGCCAAGTCAGTTAAATGTACCCCCGGTTGATAGGAAGGTTCGACTTGGCCGAGTTGCTTGGAAGGCAGGCCTTTTAGAAAATCGCCGACTAGCTGTGCTGGCGCTTGATAGCTACCTTCACCCAATTCAAAAGCACGTGATTCCCAACGCTGCTGAAAAGCCAAACCTGCGAGTACATTGCCGGGATAATCTTCTGGCGTAATCCCAACTACAATGCCTGCATTCGCATTGCGCTCAGCGCGCGAATACTGGCTCATGCCATTAGTGACCACTCTATTCTCTTCCGAAGTCGCTGCCACTACTTGCCCACCAGGACACATACAGAAGCTATACACTGAGCGACCATTGTTGGCATGATGCACCAATTTATAATCCGCCGCACCGAGCAGTTGATTGCCAGCCTGTTTACCGAAACGCGCTTGATCAATCAGCGCTTGCGGATGCTCAATGCGAAAGCCGATGGAGAACGGCTTAGCCTCCATAAATACTTCACGCTCAAACAGCATTTTGAAGGTATCGCGTGCGCTATGCCCAAGCGCTAGAATCACGTGATCACTACGCAGTTGCTCGCCATTCGCGAGTAGCACGCCACGCATTTGCCCTTGTTCAATCAACACATCGGTGACATGCTGCTGGAAACGAACTTCGCCTCCCAACGCTTCAATCTGTGCGCGAATATTCTCGACCATTTTCACCAAGCGGAAAGTGCCGATATGTGGTTTGCTCACATAGAGAATTTCTTCCGGTGCACCTGCCTTTACAAACTCCGCTAAAACCTTGCGCCCATAATGCTTCGGGTCTTTGATTTGGCTGTACAATTTGCCATCGGAAAAAGTGCCCGCTCCCCCTTCCCCAAACTGCACATTCGACTCTGGATTAAGCACACCTTTGCGCCATAAGCCCCAAGTATCTTTAGTCCGCTCGCGTACTTGCTTACCGCGCTCTAAAATAATTGGCCGAAACCCCATTTGCGCGAGCACTAAACCCGCCATGATTCCGCAGGGGCCAAAGCCAATAATGATAGGGCGATGAGGCAATTCTTTGGGTGCTTGAGCCACAAACTGATAGCTAGTATCGGGACTGATAGATACATGCGAGTCTTTTTCAAAACGCCTTAAAATCTCAGCTTCATTAACCAGCTCTAGATCCAAGGTGTAAACTAAAATAATGGCGTCCCGTTTGCGCGCATCGTAACTGCGCTTGAAAATAGTGAAACTCACTAAATCGACTGATGCAAGCACAAGTTTTTCTAAGATCGCAGCCTTTAAAGCTTCTGCTGAATGCTCAAGTGGCAAGCGGATTTCGGTTAGGCGGATCATGGGTATGGATTGGGCTAGGAGAAAGAGGGAATATTGTATATCAAAATCAAACCTATTTAGTAGCTAACAAAACCCCCTCATAAATCTCAGCCAAGCTTAAACTAATCGCTGGGCAAGGCAACTTTACAACAGTCTCTAAACCACTGAACGTCTCAACCCACCACCCCCCATCAGCATTTTTATAGAAAAACTCAAGCTCGGCTCTATCTTGCTCAACTAATAAATAAGCTCTCAGCGTGGGGATATTCATATAGGCTAATAACTTTTCCGAGCGATCACGTTTAGCGGTCGACTCAGACAGTACCTCAATAATAAGGCAAGGGTTTTCCAGATAATAGTCATCTTCGTCATCCTGCTCACAACTGACGACTACATCTGGATAATAATAAGATTTACGCCCAACGACTCGTACTTTCATATCGGCAGCATAGACTTTACAGGACGTCTTACGCGCACCTAGACGCAAGGCCGTCGTCAAATTAACAGCAATTTCACTATGCCGTTTACTTGCACCAGCCATTAGATAAACTTGCCCATCAACATATTCATGACGTTCAGGGCTAAGTCTTTCTCCTGCTAAATAATCTTCCTCTGGAAGTTGTGTTTGCACTGTTTGAGCCTTAGCCATCTGCTTAATTCCGAAAGTCTATATCGACCATCATAGGATAGAACTTTTAAAAACTAAAGCACTAGAAACCTAAGGCTACTGTCGATTATTTTTAGCCTAAACCTGCAATTCCGCCAAATCTCGATACAAGTCCAAAGCCTCTGGATTCGCCAAGGCATGGGTATTTTTTACGGGCCGATTGTGTACCACTTCACGTACCGCTAATTCCACAATCTTGCCGGATTTAGTACGAGGAATCGCCGCGACTTGAATGATTTTTGCAGGTACATGCCGAGGTGTGCATTGGGTCCGAATCGTATCGCGAATTTTCTTGTTTAAAGCTTCATCTAACTGGTAACCCTCACGCAAAACCACAAAAAGCACCACGCGCACATCATTATCCCAATCTTGACCAATCGCGATGCTTTCCAGCACTGCTTCGAGTTGCTCGACATGCCGATAAATTTCCGCAGTGCCAATCCGCACTCCGCCCGGATTTAAAGTCGCATCCGAACGCCCAAAAATAATCACTCCACCCTGCTCGGTCAGCTCGACATAATCGCCGTGATGCCACACATTCGGGAAGCGCGCGAAATAAGCCTCATGGTATTTCTGCCCAGTTTCATCGCCCCAGAAAAAAGCAGGCTGACTCGGGAAGGTTTTGGTACAAACTAATTCGCCTTTTTCACCCACTACAGGCTGGCCTTCATCATTGAAAACTTCTACTGCCATGCCTAAACCACGACACTGAGTTTCACCGCGATAGACTGGCAGAATCGGGCAACCCAGCACAAAACAAGAAACAATATCTGTCCCACCTGAAATTGAAGACAAGCACACATCTTGTTTAATCGAGCGATACACATAATCAAAACTTTCCGGCGCAAGCACCGAGCCGGTCGAGCAGATTGTACGTACCGTAGATAAATCATGGGTTTTGATTGGCTCGATACCCGCTTTATTCAGTGCCTCTAAATACTTGGCCGAAGTACCAAACAAAGTCACACCGACTTCTTGCGCATAATCCCAAAGTACATTGCCATTGGGATAAAACGGGGAGCCGTCATACAGCACTAAAGTTGCGCCCGAAGCCAAGCCACTCGCCAACCAGTTCCACATCATCCAGCCACAAGTCGTGAAATAGAACAGCTTATCGCCGGGGCGGATGTCGCTATGCAGTTGTTGCTCTTTCAGGTGCTGGAGTAACACGCCACCGACTTTGTGGGTAATACATTTGGGCTTGCCGGTCGTACCTGAGGAATACAGCACATACAGAGGATCATTGAAGCCACAAGGTACAAAGCTGATTTCTTCAGAAGCTTGGGTGAGCAGCACTTCCGCCCAAGACAAGCACGGCAAATCGCTAGTTAAACCGAGTAAAGGAATCACCACGGTTTGCTTTAAACTGGGTAGCGCTAGCTTAACCATTTCCACTTTGGCGCGAATATCAATCCGCTTACCATTGTAGAAATAACCATCGGCAGCAAACAGAATTTTCGGGCTAGTCTGACTGAAACGCTCAATCACGCTATCTTCGCCAAAATCGGGGGAAGTCGAAGTCCAAATTCCACCCAAACTCGCTGTCGCCAGCATTGCCACCACGGTTTCAGGCATATTTGGCAAATAGCCTGCAACACGATCGCCTTTGACCACGCCTTCGGCCTTCAACCAATTCGCAACCCGCGAGACCTGCTCATAAAGTTGGCTATAAGTCAGGCTGGAGCGTGTTTGGTCTTCGGCTTTGAATTCGATAACGATGGTATCTAAACCGGTAGCAGGTCGGCGCAACAGGTTTTCAGCAAAATTTAACTGCGCATCGGGAAACCATTCAGCCTGCTCAATATCATCGCCATTCACTAAAATGCGCAAACCTTTCTCGCCAATCACCTTGGAAAAGTCCCAGAGTGCCGACCAAAACAGCTCGCTATTCTCAATCGACCATTGATAGAGTTCTGGATAGGTTTTTAAATTGTGGCCACTACGATCTTCCGCAAATTGCATAAAATCATCCATTAAAGCAGCATCCATGCGCTCAGGGCTAGGTGTCCACAAAGGGTTTGATTGCTCCATTTTATCCTCCTCCAAATTTTGATTTAGCTTGTGGGGCTAGGATTGCAAGCGCGGGGAATCACTTGTAAGCGCGAATTGGGGTCAATGGCCTCGCTCCACAATTTGACCGGTGTATTGCTGCCAAATGGCTCATCGTAATCCAGCCATTGCACTTCACGCGGCGCTTTCTGCTCCGTATAACGCGCATCGTAGCCCAAATAGCGAATATATTCAGCGTGGCGCTTAGCTTTATTCAGATCATCAAAAAAGCCCAACGAAATAGCATTCTCATACGGCCCTGAATCAATCACTAGATGATCTTTGACATCAAAGCGTTTCATATCTTGCACAACGGTTTCCGCTTCAGCATGTGTCGGTAAAGGCGGTATATAGACTAAATAATTGAGGGTTTCCATAGTTTGCAGCGAACGCTTGGCGACTGCCAAACCATAATTGCGGACTTTATTCAGCACTTCATCCGCAACCCGTTGGCTCAAATAAGGGCCAATCGTATAACAGCTACTGGGCGAACTACCGGTGGCGCTGCTATACACTGCAGGCGCTACATCTTTAGCCAGTTTTAAGCTTTGAATATTCGGTTCCGTCAAAGGAATAGGTTCGGGTAGATTCTCTGGCCCCCAAACATTTAAAGCCAAGATGCCCAGATTCAAGAGCAGCAAAAGCACTACGAGGGCTTGCATGCTTCCTGCTCCGCCACATACTGTAAACCATCCATCAAAGCATCAGGATAAGCTTGATGCTCTAAACGCAGATGCTTGCTAAGCAGTTCAGTATCGCCACCGCAGAGTAGAACTTGGGCTGATTCAGACATCTGTGCCTGCATGCGTGTACAAATACCTTCGAGCGCGCCCACCAAACTAAATAAACAACCACTGCCCATCGCTTGCAAAGTATTGTCATTAAAGACCTGCGGGTCATCAAATGGCGTTGCGGACATATGCACTGCTTGGGTACGGCGAATCAATGCATCGCTCAACAGCTGCAAACCCGGCAGAATTAAACCGCCTAAATGCTTACCATCGGCTTGCATGGCATCAATCGTCACTGCCGTGCCACAATCAATCATGATCACGGCTTGAGCGCCTAACAGCTTGCGGGCTGCTAATAAACCTACAAACCGATCGGCGCCAAAATGAGCTGGATTTGGATACGCGACCTCAATTCCATAAGCACCCGCACCTGATTGTACGAGGCTTAAACGCACCGCAACTTGAGCACAAAAAGCAGTTAAAGCCTCTGTAAAAGTGCTGCCCAACACATGTACTAACACGATGTGCTCAACCACTTGCTGTGAAAGCAAAGTTTGCAAATGCTGTAAAGCACCTGCTGGTGGCGAATGATCACCATAAGCTAAAGCTTGTTGTGGGCTGCGTTGCCCATTATCGAGGCTTGCCCATTTGAGGCGGGAATTACCTGCATCTATCAGAAGGGTTGTCACTGAACTTGTCTCACCGATACATCTGCTGAAGAAAAAACCCTGCGGCTGCCGTCCGCGAGTGCCACCTGCAATTGCCCTTGTTCATCTAAACCGCAAGCTCTGCCTTGCAAGACTTCTGTTCCCGTATCAATCCGCACTGGCTGCTCATCGAGCCAATCCCAAGGCTTCCACTGCTGCTTAAAAGTATTGATATTAAAATCTGGAAAGGCTTGTAAAGCTGGGACTAATTGCTTGAGTATAGCTGCGATTAGCCGGTTGCGGTCAATGGGCTGTTGCATGATTTCCGACAGATCGCACCACGCTTGATCAATGTTTGCACCGGCATCGCTTGGCATGCCGGTATTTAAACCAATCCCGATCACCACTTGCTGCAAAGGTTGCGCGGTTTGCAACAAAATGCCGCCTAATTTGCGCCCCTGATAATAAATATCATTCGGCCATTTGAGCATTTGCCCTTGCAAGCCATACGCAGCTAACGCTTCCGCGACTGCAACACCGACGACCAAACCTAAACAGCCATAATGGACTGGCACTTGCTGAAAACACCAACGCAACGAGCAATAAATATTCCCTGCTTTAGGCGATTGCCAAACCCGCCCACGTCGGCCTCGCCCTGCGGTTTGTTCTTCAGCAAGGCAGACATTGAAGCAAGTATTCGGTTGTTCTAACAGCCAAGTATTAGTCGAATCAAGCTTCTGGAAAATATGAATTGCCTGCAAAGCAGCGCGCAACTCTGGCGGGATTTGGCTAAGAATTTGCTGTTGATTTAAGGGAATAAAGTCTGGCATAAGGCGGTTGAGTAAACTAAAAACCTGACCTTAGCGTAAATGGCCTGATAGGTATAGTTAATCCCCCCAGACTTCTACACAACTGGCAGATTCATTACCTAAACTTAACTGCAAGGTGCTACGAATGCCGATTGGCAAACGCACCAAAATAGCGCATGATTTCAATCACCCAACACAGTAAGAGAGGCGAGTAAACGATGGCAAATCTTCCCCAAGTCATTCGGATTGAAAACGGCGAAGCGGTTAAACATACTTTCTCGGTCGAGGAGTTTCAGCGTCGCCAACGGCAGTTACGCGCCTTAATGGCCGAGCTGCAAGTGGATGCTGTCCTGTTTACCTCGATTCACAATATTAATTATTACTCGGACTTTTTGTACTGCTCGTTTGGGCGACCTTATGGCTTGATCGTGACTCAAGATAAAGTCGTGAGCGTGTCGGCTAATATTGATGGCGGCCAACCGTGGCGGCGCACCGTGGGCGATTACAATTTGGTGTATACCGATTGGCAGCGTGATAACTATTTTCGCGCGGTGCAACAAGAAATCAAAGATGGCCAGCGTGTCGGCGTCGAACATGATCACATCACTTTAGAACGCCTGAACAAACTGCAAGCAGCGCTACCCGCTTCGCAAATCGTCGATATTGCTGCGGCTGCAATGCGCTTACGCATGCTCAAATCTGCCGAAGAAATCGCACACATCAAACAAGGCGCGCAAGTTTGTGATATTGGCGGCGCTGCTCTAGTCGCCGCTGTGCATGAAGGTGTGCCAGAGCACGAAGTCGCTTTAGCCTCTACTCAAGCAATGGTGCGTGAAATCGCCAAACGCTATCCGTATGGAGAATTGATGGACAGTTGGACTTGGTTCCAATCTGGCATTAATACCGATGGCGCACACAACCCCGTCACCAGCCGTAAAGTGCAACACGGCGATATTCTCTCCCTCAACTGCTTCTCAATGATTGCCGGTTATTACACCGCTTTAGAACGCACTTTATTCTATGGCGACTGCGATGCAGCCTCATTAAAACTCTGGGAAGCGAATGTGCATGTGCATGAAGAAGGCTTGAAACTGGTTAAACCGGGTGTGCGCTGCTGCGATATTGCGCTGGAATTAAATAAAATCTACGAAAGTTATGGCTTACTGCAATATCGTACCTTCGGCTATGGTCACAGCTTCGGCGTACTCAGCCATTATTACGGACGTGAAGCAGGCTTAGAATTACGTGAAGATATTGAAACCGTTTTAGAGCCGAATATGGTGATCTCGATTGAACCAATGATTATGCTCCCTGAAGGCATGCCCGGCGCGGGCGGTTATCGGGAACATGATATTTTAGTGGTTACGGAGAATGGGGCGGAGAATATTACAGGGTTCCCGTATGGGCCGGAGAGGAATATTATTCGGGCGCGTTAAGGTTTGAAAGCTTAGTTTCAATGAAACATTACTGCTGAAAAAGATACATAACAAGGCGATTAGTGCTCATATAACATCGCCTTGTTTCTTCGAACGGAGGACTAGTGCCTGTTGAGCAGCATCATACTGATAATGAACAATTTGGCCTGTCATTAGTAAACGGATAGCTTGATCAATAACAGGAAGTGGTACAACAAACCATTCACGAGGGCTATGCCGCTGCCCGTTTACATCAAAAATATCCAGATTTAAACAAGCTTCAGCAAATAAAGTGTGTAGTAATAACTCTAGCTTTTGTGGGTTCAAATCATACGTTAAGTATTCAGCTATAACCTCAACCTCTGCTAGCAAATAGGTGGATTCTTGCGCTGCATTTTTTAGGCGTTGACTGATGTTTTGGCTAGAAAACCCAATTTTATACAAATAAGGTAGTTGGCGAATGGCTGGATTATCACTCAGGGAACGCAGTACATAGATCGTTCCGGTTTGTATACCTGTTTCGTTTACTTGGCTAAACCCAGCAATAAAGTTGGTATGAATTTCAGCCTCGCTATCAGTGACAATATAGCCATCCTGATACAAAGCTTTGGCAAGCGAACGGTAGAGCATATTAGACTCTGTACCGTTTTCAAAAATACAATAGGTTCGCCCATCTTTACGGTAGCGTTTACCCTGAACGGTTTTTTCCTCTGAAGTGAAATTCACATTGATCAGTTTGAGCAAAATGCCATCCAGCACGTAATAAGCCCCATCCACTAATTGCTCACCCTTATCTGTAAAGGGCAACAACTTGCGCGCTCCAGTAGATAATTCACGGTGAACCTGCATAAACTCTGGTTCATAGACAGCAAATTTCTCTGGATCGCATGGCTTACGCTTAGCTACATAATCACTACTGGTGCGGGGAGTAACGCTGATATAGCGAAGCTGCAAAATACTGTTAGCAACCGTTTCCTCTGCTGCATTGCCTAGCAAACCCAAGGGATCATCCAACACATCCTCTACTGTTTCGATGGGTTTGGCTTCTGGCAACGTAATACCTGCCAGCAAACCAAAACGGTCAACACCCTGTAGAGACACGGCTTTTTCAGGGTCATTACGCAAACCTTGCAAACGACTATAAAGTCTACGCTCTTGAATATCACGGCTGGTAGTAGGTTCGTGACCATGCTGTTCAAAAAACATGCTAATTTCTTCAAACGCTGCTAACAAACGTTCGTCAGCCGACATGACATTGCTGGCTGTGGGCTTAACCTCAAGCAAACCCAAAGGATCGTCTTGCAGAATGGCTTGTAGTTCTTTATCGAAATCAATCATGCTGAATTTGCCTGTACTGCTTGTTGTTTGCGCTTTTTGTTACGCAAATAAACTAGAGCTTCAGCCATCCGCTTTTCTAACGGGTCATAAGCGTTGATGTTAGGTTCACGCCCATGTTGTTTTATGAAAGAGCCTATTTTGTCGCGATATAAAATCACCGCCTCTTCATCCGACATTTGAATGCGACCTGCATCAATTGTTTCTTGAATTACTTTAAGTAGTGAGGCAGTAACTGATTTTGACAGCACCTCAAAGGCTTTTTGGAATGGATTGATGCGATCAATCAAGTCAATGTGTAAGTCTTCAATATTGACGAATTTACCTGCCATTCGTACAAACTTTTTATCGCCGACTTCCTTGATTTCACCGCTCTTGATAGCAGCATCTGCTACTACATGTTGACGTACTTCCTCGACCTGCTCATCGCTTAAATCTGGATACTTAGTGCGAATCACTCGTGGAATCAGAACCTTATTGATTACTTCAGGGTCAATAAACTCGCCCGGCAAAACCTTCAATAAAGTACTATCCTGCAAAATACTGGCTTTCAGATCGTTTAGATCAGATTCAACAATATCCTTTACTCGTTTAGAGCTAGGTTCTTTGAAACCACGAATATGGATCGTACCAGGGATCGGCTCCTCATCTTGACCCCAATGCTTGGTCTTGAATTTGAAGTTTGGCGCAAGTACCTGCTCCATTAACAGAGAGGCAGTGATCGCTTTCAGCATATTATTGACGGATAGCTTTATTTCACCATCGGCTGCATCGGGTTGGGCGATAAGATTGGTGAATTGTGCATGCGTCTTGTTAGAGCTATCGCGTGTAGCACGCCCAATTATTTGGATAATTTCCGTCAAAGAACCACGATAACCAATAGTTAAGGCATGCTCACAAAAAGGCCAGTCAAAACCCTCTTTTGCCATACCTAAGGCAATGATCAAATCCATATCATCGGCACTTTTAATCTCTCGTAGATAAGCAACGATCTTGTCGCGGTCCTTGGGAGTATCATTCACCAAGTCTGCGACTTTAATGATTGTGCCATCCGTTTTACGGCGCACGAAGAGCACACCTGTTTCTGAATCTTGTTTTTCTACATCTCCAATACTGTCGAGGATAAAATTAACTTCATCATGTTTTTGTTTAGTGGATTCGCCAGCGTTCACATTGGGAATGTGCAAAATGGTTTTTTTATTAGTATCAAGTATCTGACTAATCGCGCTCAGGTAGCGCCCTTGATAAAAGTGATAGCCAATTCCCAAAGTTTTTAAATAAGTGTAGCCATTCAACTGCTCATAATAGTTATAGGTCACAGGTGTAAAGCGCGCTTCATCCTCAGCTTGTAGAACAGGCACACTATCACCTCGAAAGTAAGAACCGGTCATGGCGATAATGTGTGCATTGGTATGATTCATGATAGACCGTAACACTTCACCTAGACGGTTATCCACATCCGCTGAAACATGGTGGAATTCATCAATCGCCAGCAAAACATTATTAAATTGCTGTTCTTCTAAAGCATCGAACGCAAAACGCAGGGTGGCATGTGTACAAATCAGGATAGTAGCCGTTGGATCATCCATAAATTTGACAAAGGTTTTGACTTTGCTGGATTCACCACCAGGTGTACATAGGTTATAAGTGTCATTAACTTCCCAATCGACAAAAAAACCATATTCTGTCAAACGGGTACTAGCAAACGATGCACCAATAGATCGCTCGGGTACAGCAACAATAACTTTCTTCAAGCCTTGATTAAATAGCTTATCTAGCCCAAGAAACATTAAGGCACGGGATTTCCCAGAAGCAGGTGGTGCTTTCAGCAATAAGTATTGGGCGCTACGTGCTGCGAATGCTTTGGCTTGCATATCACGCATGCCCATTCGATCAGTTGCGGTGCTGTTACCGGTTTGCGCATAAGTGACATCAACAAGATTGGGCATATCTACTTTTACCTATATTTCAGGAATATTCAGACGGGCGTCAGGGCGGGAAAACTGACCACGCACCCCTTTAGAAAAATCGTATTCGTCTTTCATGCTGCTTCAACCATGCTCGGTTGCTCAATAAACGCTAGCATGATGTCTTGTTCGGCTACACCGTATTGGAGCAAATCATCGGTAATGCCGTGTTCGATGCCGTCGTATTCGACGATAACTTTGCCATCTTGCAACGTGATGTAGATGAGGTTGCCGCGTACCCGCCTGCCGCGATCCCAGCCGACTTGCATCAGAGCGTAGCGGTCGTGTGTATCATCGAACAGTACATCTAGGCGAATGTTGCCGTGAGAAGGGCGAAACTTGGCATACGTTTCAATCACACGTTTTACCGCCGCCCGGTAGTCTTGCGTATCCATTTTTTTACCTCCACTGTGTTGCTGTCGATCACGATCAAATCCATCGGTAACTCATTCACGACTAATTCGCCGATGGGTTCGCTGAATATTTCGTCGTAGGCAAGGTGTGTAATCGCCAAGTAAACCTTTCTTTTTGGGTCAACTTGTTTGAGCAATAATTGATACAACACGTATTGCCCAATGGCTTGCTCAAGGTTGCTAATCGCGGATTTGCCACGGAAATCCTTGATTTCGACTGCGATTTTTTGGTCACGACGCTGTGCGCCAATAAATTGCCCTGTGGTTGGCGCGTTGGATGCACCTAAGTCCACAAACAGGAAACGCTCACCGTAGGATATAACGTAAGGGTCATCGGTTACGTCCCAACCGTCTTTTACTAGCGCGTCTCTTACCGTTTGGTGGATAGCGTCTCTTTGTGGCATAAGATCAATATTTCCTAATAAGGGCGAGGGGGTCTTCTACGTCATTATATGTCATCCCCGCGCTTTCTCCTTGGCGATCATCTCCTCATACAACGTAAACAAATACTCCAGCCGCTCTTCGTCGTTGGTGAAGGGTTTGACGCGGTAGCATTGCTCGATGGCGATGTCCATGTCGTGGTGGGCTTGGCGCAGGGCTTCGGGCATTTTGTCGGGGTCGTAGAGTTGCGCCATCGTCTTTTCGGGGTGTTTTTCGCGCTCATCCAGCACTTTGAATACGTGATCTTCCAGCTTTTCTTTTTGCTTTGCCGAAATATCAGGAAACGGAAACGTGTTATAACAAAGTGACGACGAATACCGAATTCGTGTTTCTAAACGTCCAGCAACCGCTCGAACCCAAATCATGTGCATCATTGAAGATACAACGCCAAACACAAAAGGTTCTTCACCCGAAATCACATATAGCTGATTAGATGCAATGACCGAACAGTCCATAAAGGCTGTTGGTATATATTCTCTCGTCTCAGAAGATACAGTCGGAAACACTAAATATGTACTAACTGGCTGACGAATTTCAGCAAAACTATAAGCTTTTTCAGTCAATTTTCGAGTGGCTTCTCTATCGCTATTAGAACGCCATTTTTTTACATGATTATAGCGATCAAATATACTTTTAATAGAAAGAGCATTTTGAACCTCATTATCAGGTATCCATATGCAGTATCTATCAATTCCTTGTATGAACTCTTTTGCTCCAAGAAACTTCCTAATGTATTTTTCAGCAGCACTGTTTGTATTTACAATATCATTTTTTTCATTTACCGAAAGCGTATATCTTCCATCATCAAGTGCAAAACTACCATAAGATATTAGTGGTAGCTTGTTTATTTTACTTTTAGATTCGGCTATATATATATTTTTGTAATTCAATAAGTATGAATTAATATTATCCACTTCGTACTTAGTATTGTTAGAAATAATTACTTTCTTTGACGATGTTTTTTTAGCTATCCCAATAACGACACAACTAACTCCAGCATTAGATTTTGCGTTATTTTTCCATTTGAATGATTGGTGCGCAAAATTTATCTCTAAATTTTCTAGTAATTTTGGCCATAAAGTTGATACTTGAATGCCTTGAGTAATTGAACTAGTTGAAATAAAAGCAATTTTCCCTTTATTATTGTTAATGTAATTTGCTGCCAAAATAAACCAGCATGAAATATAATCAAGATTGCTGTAACCTTTAAATAAGCCTGCGTTCTGCTTCATATCAGCTTTTTGGGCGGCATTTTGCATTCGTGCGCCGAGGTAGGGTGGGTTGCCGAGGATGTAGGTTTCGTGGGCGGGGTCTTTGGGGCAGACGGTTTCCCAGTTGAGGCGGGTGGCATTGCCGCAGACGATGTTGCCGCCGCTTTGCAACGGTAGCGTAGGCTTGGCATCGCCAAACACTTCGCGGAAGGCCATGTTCATTTGGTGTTCCGCCAACCACAACGACAGCTTGGCGGTTTCGTGCGCGAAATCGTCCAATTCGATCCCGTAGAATTGCGTCAAACGAATCCCCGATTTCGCCGTCTTCCACTTGGTATTCAACCCCTGCAATTCGCGGAAAATCGCAATCTCCAGCTTGCACAATTCCTTATACGCAATGATCAGGAAATTCCCCGACCCACACGCCGGGTCAAAAATCCGTAAGTGATACAACCGATCCAGCAATTTAACCAGCTTGCCTTCATTTCCCGCCGCTTTCGCCAATTCCTCCGCCAATTCATTCAAAAACAGCGGCTCGATCACCTTCATGATATTCACCACCGAGGTGTAGTGCATTCCCATGTGGCTACGCTGCTCATCATGCACCACCGCCTGAATCATTGAGCCAAAAATATCGGGGTTAATCGCCTTCCAATTTAATGTCCCACAATCCAGAATTAAATTGCGCGATTTGCTGCCAAAAACCGGAACAGGGAAATATTTTTCAAAAAGGCCTCCGTTCACATAAGGAAAGGCTTGTAAGAAAGTTGGGAGTTCACTGCGATTTTGCAGTGCTAAAACGCGAAACAGTTTTTGCAAATACGGTTGCAAGTCACTGCCATCTTCAGCGGTATGTGAGCCAATGGCATTGGTAAACTGTCCTGTTTTGAAAATGCCCGTATCTTCTGCGAAAAAGCAAAATAACAAGCGTGACAAAAAAATATTCAAGGCATGGCGATCAAAATCGAGATTATCGTGATGGATGATTTCATACAACCGCCCCATACGCTCAGCCGCTTTGATATCCGCTGGGTTTTCGCTTTGGAACTGAGTTTTTTCCATGCCTGCCCACGGCAGGAAAAAATCAAAATGTTTCGGCAAATCTACTAATGCAATATCTAGGGTATCTTGTGTTTTAGTATCAACCGCCAAAAAGTGCTTTAAATCAGTAATGATTAGAAATCGCGGGCTGTGTTGGGTGACTGCTTTATCTCGTTTGGTATTATCTATCAACGTGTGCAGGTCATTATCGATTTCATAAGCAAAATAAACTTTTTTCTTCCACAACACTGTATTAGATCGTTTTGCAAGGTTGTAATCACCTTTTTGCAAGCGAGTCATTGAAGCTTTAGGCTGTTCATAAGCTAACAGCAGGTCGTATAAGAATGTACTAGGGCTTGGGTTTACCACCAGCTTATGTAAGTTCTGTTCTAGCGTATCGATATTCATGCAATGGTCTGCCCTTGAAAAGAGGCCACATGATATACCAGAGAGATGGCAACTCTAAATAGGGTCTTTGATCTTAGCCAACAAATCCTCCACCTGCCCCTTCATCACATCCACAATCGCATACACGCCCACATGCCGATTCGGGCTTAAATTCTCCGCCAATTGCAGGCGGTCGAATAAATTATCCACATCCATCGCTAAAATAGTTTCAGGCGTTTTCCCTGAAAACAATTGCACTAACAGAGCAACCACGCCTTTAATAATCGCAGTATCACAATCGCCATTAAAATAAATCGTATCAGGCTTTTGTGTGTCCCAATGTGCGCGCACCCAGACTTTGCTCATACAAGCTTTAACGCGGTTGGCATCGATCTTTTCCGATTCAGGCATGGCTGGCAGCGCTTCGCCTAGTTCAGTTAAATATTGATAGCGCTGCTCCCAATCTTCAAGGAATTCAAAATCACTGGCGATTTCATCAATTTCAGTCATGCTTTCTGCTTTTATACGTTAAAGGATTCGCCGCAGCCGCAAGCGTCTTTCACATTCGGGTTTCTGAATTCCAAGCCCTGATTCAAGGCATTATTGCGTACATAATCAATCTCAGTGCCTTCTAAATAAGGCAAGCTTTCGGTATCAACTACTAGCTTTATACCGTGCTGATCATAGACATTGTCATTCGCGCCCAAGGCATCGACATAATCGACCACATACATAAAACCCGTGCAACCGCTTTTACGCACACCTAAACGCATACCTAGCGCATTGCCGCGTTTATCTAATTGCTGGCGAATATGTTGCGCTGCTTTTTCAGTCACATTAATCATTATCTACTCCTAATACATATCTAAAGCTAATAGAGCCTCTTCGCTCATGCGCTCTTTGCCCCAAGGCGGATCCCAAACCAAGTTGACATTCACCTCATTCACTTCAACTTTGGAACGTGCAGCGGTTTCCACTAGTCCCGGCAAACTACCCGCAACCGGACAAGCGGGGCTGGTCAAGGTCATATCAATATCGACATTATTATTCTCATCAAGGTCGATTCGATAAATTAACCCAAGATCATACACATTCACCGGAATTTCTGGGTCGTAAACTTGGCGGATCGCAGCAATAATTTCATCTTTCAACCAAGCGCGGCGCGCAGCATTTTCATCCTCAAACTGCTCAGCTTTCTCTGCCTTATTTAGGCGCGATAATTTAAACATGCGTCCCTCCTACAAATCAGCCGCAACAGGCGTTAAGCGCTCTTGCAAAATAGCCAAGGCTTTTGTTTCCAAGGCCGGATATTCGCAATGCGCGATCAATTCCGCTGCAAAGCCTTGGCAAATCATGCCAGTCGCCTCCGCTTTCGGAATGCCACGTGCGCGCAGATAAAACAGCATTTCAGGATCAATCTGCCCGACAGTCGTCCCGTGACTACATTGCACATCATCCGCATAAATTTCTAAACGCGGTTTGGTATCAATTTCAGCATCCCGCGACAGCAGCAAATTATCGTTACTCAAACGCGCATCAGTTTTCTGCGCATCCTTTTTCACCAGAATATTGCCGTCGAATACGCCTTTGCCCTGCCCGTACAAAATGCCTTTAAAGGTTTCGCGGCTGCTACAATCTGGCACTGAATGCAGTACATCCAAATGCATTGATTGCATTTGCTGCTCGCCTGCCAAATAAAAGCCATTTAACTCACAATGGGCATGCCCACCGACAAAATCAAGATGAAATTCAGTACGCGACCAAGCACTACCCAACGCCAGTGTGGTGCCTTTGTATAAACTGCCAGCCGCTTGCTGCGTATACAGACTACTTAAATGACGGGTGCGTAAACTGTCATTCTGTAAGCGTGGATGCAGCAATTCCGCGCCCTCGCCTAAGAAAATTTCCGTCAGGCCATTATGCATATTCAAACTATCAGCAAACTTCACATGCTGCTCAAGCAAAGTCAGGCTGGCATTCGCTTCCACTTGCACCAGCAGGCGTGGACTGCTGATGACATCGCTATCAAAGCTATAATTGATATGCAGCACTTCAACGGGTTGGCTAAGCTTGTCAGTCACTCGAAGATAAGCCCCTGCCCCAGTCAAAGCAGCATTCACTGCCCCAAACAGATGTAAGCAATCACCACTTAAGCTGCCTAAACGCTCAATACCTGCTGCTGAATTCTGAATAGCTTGCTCTAAATCCAGCACCTCTAAGCCAACTTGTGCAGGCAAAGTTGAAAGCTCGGGCATAAAAAAGCCATTCAACAGCACTACACACACATGATCAGCTGGCGTGACGCGCAAAGGCACAATATCTTCCGGCTCTAACAAACCTTCTTCGCGGCTAGCAGCGCTAAACTGGTGATCTAAAATCGGTGCGAGTGGCGTATAGCGCCAACCTTCTTGCTTACGATTTGGCAGATCCACTAAGCTTAAACGCTCGCGGCCAACGGCTTGATAAGCATGTTCGGCAGGTGCTGCTGCCGCTAAAGCTTGGTAATAATTCAGCAAAGCAGCACTCATGCTGCAGCCTCCTCTTGTAACCAGCCATAGCCCTTTTCTTCCAGTTCTAAGGCTAGAGACTTATCACCTGAGCGAATAATCCGCCCACCACTTAAGACATGCACATAATCAGGCTGGATATAATCAAGTAAGCGCTGATAGTGAGTGATCACCAACATTGAGCGTTCAGGGCTGCGCAAACTATTCACGCCCATCGACACCATGCGCAACGCATCAATATCCAAGCCCGAATCGGTTTCATCTAAAATGGAAAGCGTTGGCTCCAACAAAGTCATTTGCAGGATTTCATTACGCTTCATTTCCCCGCCCGAGAAGCCAGTATTCACTGAACGCTTTAATAAGCTTTCATCCATTTCCAGCGCTTTTAATTTAGTGCGCACCAACTTGATGAAATTCAGTGAGTTTAATTCTGGCTCGCCACGTGCTTTGCGGATGGCATTTAAGGAGGCTTGCATGAAGTAAGTATTATTCACACCCGGCAATTCCACCGGATATTGGAAGGCCATGAAAATACCTTGATGCGCGCGCTCTTCAGGCGACATCTCCAATAAGTTTTCGCCTTGATAAGTGACTGTACCGCTAGTCACTTCATATTCTTCGCGCCCCGCCAGCACTTTGGATAGTGTGCTTTTACCGGAACCATTCGGCCCCATGATCGCATGCACTTCACCTGCGCCCATGTCGAGGCTTAAACCTTTGAGAATTTCCTTGCCGTTAATGCTGGCGTGTAAATCTTTAATTGAGAGCATGTTTCTTCCTTTATTAACCGACTGCGCCTTCTAAACTAATCGCCAGCAATTTACGGGCTTCCACCGCAAATTCCATCGGTAACTCGTTGAACACTTCTTTACAAAAACCATTCACAATCATCGAGACCGCATCTTCTTCCGACAAACCACGCTGGCGGCAATAGAATAATTGGTCTTCACCAATCTTCGAGGTGGTCGCTTCGTGCTCGACTTTAGCGGTCGGATTCGCGACTTCAATATACGGGAAAGTGTGCGCCCCACATTTATCGCCAATCAGCAACGAATCACATTGGGTATGATTGCGCCCATTTTCCGCGCCTTTATTCATCCGCACCAAACCGCGATAAGCATTCTGCCCGCGATCCGCCGAAATGCCTTTGGAAACTATCGTACTAGTCGTGTTTTTGCCGATGTGGAACATCTTAGTTCCCGTATCCGCTTGCTGTGCGCCACGGGTTACCGCCACTGAATAGAACTCACCAATCGAATCATCACCCTTCAAAACGCAGCTTGGATATTTCCAAGTAATCGCCGAACCGGTTTCAACTTGTGTCCACGAAATCCGCGAACGATCACCCGCACACACACCACGCTTGGTGACAAAGTTATAAATCCCGCCTTTGCCATTTTCATCACCCGGATACCAATTCTGCACCGTCGAATATTTGATATAGGCATCTTCTAAAGCAATCAACTCAACGACTGCTGCATGTAGCTGATTTTCATCGCGTTGTGGCGCGGTGCAACCTTCGAGATAACTCACATAACTGCCTTTCTCAGCAATAATCAAAGTGCGCTCAAATTGCCCAGTATTCCGCTCATTAATACGGAAATAGGTGGAAAGCTCCATGGGGCAGCGCGTGTTTTCGGGAATATAGACAAAAGTCCCATCGGTGAAAACTGCAGCATTCAGTGCAGCAAAATAATTATCGGTTTGTGGAACGACCGTCCCTAAATACTTTTTGATGAGTTCAGGATGCTCGCGCATCGCTTCAGAAATTGAGCAGAAAATTACGCCTGCTTCGGCGAGTTGCTTACGAAAAGTGGTCGCTACTGACACGCTATCGAAGACCGCATCCACAGCGACACCTGCTAACATCTTTTGCTCTTCTAGCGGAATGCCGAGCTTTTCATAGACACGCAGCAATTCTGGGTCTACTTCGTCCAAGCTTTTGGGCGCATCGCCTGCTGATTTGGGCGCTGAAAAGTAGGAAATTGCTTGATAATCTATCTTCGTGTAGTTCAAGTGCGCCCAGTCTGGCTCTTCCATCGCTAGCCACTTCTGGTATGCTTGTAACCTCCATTCCAACATGAATTCGGGTTCATTCTTGCGCGCAGAAATATAGCGAATGACCGATTCATCCAGTCCTGGCGGTACAGTTTCTGATTCAATATTGGAAACGAAACCAGCTTCGTAGCCTGTTTTGGCTAATTCAGCTAGTTGTTGCTCTGCAGCATCCATGACCCTCACCTTTGCAATAACCTAGCGATTTAGTAGGAAATATACTCGAAATCAGCTCTAAAAGCCAATAGGCTTGCGTTTGCTCGGGAATCTTTAAGGATTAAAGCTTAACATGTGCGAGCTGAGCTACAGAAACAGGCGCTACAAGCCGGTCAATAGGAGCCTCTTCAAAATCTATTAACGGGTCGAGCAGGTCATGTTAGCGTAACCGCTCGTAACTTCCTTGGCGCGATTCATCTAGCTTAATTGATGACACGCCCTAAACTAAACTCTGCATTTAATTTTTTTATACGAGGAGTTATTTATGCGCGTCTTTTCGGCTCAGGAAACAGCAACAGCGCTCCCCTATCCTACTTTGATCGCTAAAATCAGCGAATTATTTGCTGCGGGCGTCAGTGCACCGTTACGCCATCACCATACTCTGCCGAATGAGCAGGGTAGCGACAATACTCTACTCCTCATGCCTGCATGGCAAAATCAGCAAGGCTTTGGTGGAGTAAAAATTGCCAATGTTACACCTGCTAATTCCGAACGTGGCTTACCAGCGGTGACTGCAAGTTATTTGCTATTTTCAGAAAGCACTGGTGAGCATCTAGCCCTCATCAACGGCTCGGTATTAACTGCGCGGCGGACTGCTGCCGCTTCAGCCTTAGGCGCTCGCTACCTAGCAAACCCACAGGCGCAAACCTTATTAATTTTGGGGGCAGGCCGAGTTGCCCGCGAATTGCCTGAAGCCTTCTCTAGCCTATTTCCTCTCAAAAAAATCCTCATTTGGAATCGCACGCCAGCTCGAGCACAAGAACTGTTGCAGGAGCTAGCGGCTTTACAAGGTTGGGATCTAGCATTAGTCACTGACTTGCAGGCTGCAGTTCGAGACAGCGACATTATTAGCTCTGCCACTTTAGCCCAACAGCCCGTTCTTTTGGGGGAATGGCTAGTTGCAGGTCAGCATGTGGATTTGATCGGGTCATTCACCCCAAAAATGCGCGAAGTTGATGAAGCGGCTCTGCAACGCGCACAAGTTTATATTGATACGGAGGCAGCCCTGCATGAATCAGGTGATTTATTAATCCCTCTGCAAACAGGCGCTTTAAAACCCACCGATATTCGTGGCAGTTTTTATGATTTATGCAAACTTCAACACAATCAACACGATCCCAAGGCTATTACTCTGTTTAAAGGTGTAGGTCATGCTGTAGAGGATTTAGCCGCAGGCATTGTTGCTTATCAAGCTTAAGTTGACAGTAAAAAATTTAATTTAATACTTGCATGACAGATAGTTTTGGCATTATATTGGATTCATCCCATGCGAGGGAAACCATTCACTATTCAGGCATGCTAGCCACCGCTGCTAAAATTTATATCGGCAAAAAAGATGGCTTCCCCTATTTGCAAACCGGCATAGATGAAAAGAACCCGATGAAGGTGACTTATACTTATAAAGATTTAACAACTCCCCTGCTATAGTTTTCCTCAACCTGACCTAGTGTATTAACTTCCTAATTCACCCTTAGAGCACTAGGTCAGGTTTTTCTAATAAAAAATCTACAAAGGCCTGATTCGCCCTCGACAAATAACCCTCCCGCCGCCAAGCTATACACAAATCTAACCATACTGGCTCTGCAAAAGGTAAATGCACCAAGTCTGGATCATTTTCCAAAGCCATCGCTAATAGCGTAGAAATCCCAAAACCTTGTTTAATAATCGACTTAATCAGTGGAATCAGATTGGTTTCAAAACTAATTAACGGAGCGACTCCTACTTCTGCTGCTAGACGATCTACCACTTTGCGATGGAAATACCCCTTGCGAAATAGCACTAATTCTTCTTGAAAAAACTCGCCAATGCTAACTGTAGCCTGTTGAGCTAAAGGATGTTCGCGCCCAACAACTACCCGCATTTCTTCACGCAAAATCACGCGCGCTTCTAATTCATCGGGTAAGAAATCGCGCACGATTACGGCTAGATCCAATGCTGCAGTTTCCAGCATTTGCTGCAATTGCGAAGTTCCGCCTTCAATCACCTGCAAACTGATATGCGGATAGCGATGCCGAAAGGCCATTAAAATCGGTGGGAAATAGTAAGACCCCATCATCCCCGGAATGCCAACCCGCACCTCGCCTTTACTTAAGCCTTTCAGCTCTTGCATCTCCAAACGGGCATCATCAACGGCTTGCAGAATACGCTGTGCATGCAGCCATAAATGCTCGCCTTCCGCTGTCAAACTCACTTTACGATCATGGCGCTGAAACAGTTGCAGCTCTAATTCTGCCTCAAGCTTACGAATCGACACACTGATGGCAGGTTGCGCAACATGCAAGGTTTCGGCGGCACGCGTAAAGCTACCTAAACGCACGATCTCATGAAAATAGCGCAGTTGTTTTAAATCCATGTCTTGTTCTATCGGTAAACAAAGGTTATCGAAACCATGTTTATTATATATTTTCTTAATTGTTGCACTGCGTTTATTGTGAGCCTAGTTAAAACACGGATCGCAGAAGATGATTGTCACAGGTACACGTGAGTTTTGGTTGGCTACTTTAGCGCTCGCGCTAGGCTCCTTTATGATTTTTGCCAATGTGCATATGACTCAGCCCTTGCTCCCACAATTAGCGCAAACCTTTCAACTGACACCCTTGCAGGCCAGCTGGAGCCTCACGGCTACCATTTCTATGTTGGGTTTATCACTGCTGATTTATGGCCCGCTCTCAGATGCTTGGGGGCGGAAAAATATTATGAGCTTGAGTTTGCTGGGAGCAGTATTCACGACTTTGGCGATTTCCCAAGTAGAAACTTATAGCAGCTTGCTGATTTTGCGCAGCTTGCAAGGCTTATTCTTAGGCGGTTTACCAGCGATTGCGATTGCCTACATGGGCGATGAGTTTGAGCGGAAGGCCGTCTTAGTGGCGGTTGGGCTTTATATTAGCGCAAACAGTTTGGGCGGCGTCACCGGACGCTTAGCCAGTGGCTTTATTGGTGAACACTATGATTGGCAAACAGTATTTTTAGCTTTGGGTTTCAGTAGCTTAGGCTTAGTGCTGCTGTTTATCTGGCTACTGCCTAGCTCCAAACATTTTCAAGCTAAACCCTTCCATCCCCGCTCGGTCATCTTGGATATGCGCGGCCATTTAAACAACCCTAGGCTGCTCACTGCCTATTTGATAGGCGGCCTGAATATGCTGGTATTTTTAAGTCAATACAGCTACATCACCTTCGTGCTGGCCGATGCGCCTTATCATTTATCCACACATGCTTTGGGCATGTTATTTTTGACTTATTTAACCGGCAGCTTGGCTTCAGCTTGGTCAGGCCGCGCCGCTTTATGGCTGAGCCAGCCACTGTGCATGATCGTGGGGATTTTGCTGTTAATGATAGGCAGTTTGCTGACTTTAGCAGGTAGTTTGCCGATGATCGTGAGTGGCTTTTTGCTGAATAGTTTTGGTTTCTTTCTCACACACTCCGTATTAAGTAGTTGGGTGAGCCAGCATGCTTTGAAAGCGCGGGCAAGTGCGTCGTCTTTGTATTTAGTATTTTATTATTTAGGGGCAAGCTTGGGGAGCTTTTATTTGGAACCGTTTTGGCAGTGGGCAGCTTGGCCGGGAGTGGTGATGGCTTCGTTGTTGGTGTTTGCGCTCACCTTGAGTGCAGCGATTTGGCTGTATTTCCGTCAAAACCATAGTTCAGCTGTTCCCGCTCAAGCTTCATCGCAAACTAGTACTGCTTGATCCCAGTTGCCCTTAAAGTTTAGCTAACAAGACGGAAGTAAATCCAAGCGAGCTAATTATGTACTGGGAATATGAAATTACTGATCGGCAATTTGATGAGCTGATGTTTTACATGGATGCCAAAGAAATTTTAGGCATTCAGGTAAAAATGAATTGGCCTGACGAAGTGGGTGTCATCACGATTAATACTTTGTGTGAATATTTCGATTACAACAAATCCATGGAAAATATTCGCGAGTGGATTGCAAGCAACCACCCGCTACAAGCCACTGAATTTAATCGTAAATATCCCAATGGTAAGAAATGGAAGTGGTGAGTATTAGCTGCTTAGCGCTTCCAAGTTGGAGCGCGCTTCTGCAAAAACGCGTCCACTCCTTCCAAGGTATCTTCTAAATAAAAATTGCACGTAATCGCTTCATTCGCTAGCTCATACGCCGCTGCTAAAGGCTGATTGAGTTGCTTATAAAACAGCTCTTTGCCCATTTTTACTGCTTCCGGTGGTTTAGCGGCAATTTTTTCAGCCATAGTTGTCACTGCCTGCTCCAATTGGTCGGCAGGAACCACTTGATTGACTAAGCCATAGCTTTTTGCCGTGGCTGCATCAATAAAATCACCTGTCAGAAGCATTTCTAAGGCTTGTTTGCGGCCTAGATTACGACTTAAAGCGACTGCAGGTGTTGAGCAGAACAAACCTAAATTAATGCCTGATACGGCGAACTTAGCTTTTTCGCTGGCTACAGCTAAATCGCAAGCCGCAACTAATTGGCAGCCTGCTGCAGTGGCGACTGCATGTACACTGGCGATCACTGGTTGGGGCAGACTTTCAAGACGCTGCATCATTGCGCCACAATTACTGAATAACTGTTTGATTAGCTTGGGATCATCACCCTCACGCATTTCTTTTAAGTCATGCCCCACACAAAAAGCACGACCATTGGCTTTAATCACCACAACACGCACCTGAGTATCCTCACGAATTGCATCTAATTGGGCCGTTAAAGCCTCAATCATGGCGGCCGACAAGGCATTAAATTTATCAGGTCGGTTTAGGGTTAAGGTACAAATACCCTGTTGATCGTCGCGTAATACCAAACTATCTGTAGTCGATTGCATGTGACTCTCCTCCTCAGCAAAACTGTTAATTTTTCGATTATAGCGAGATACGACCCTAATTTTCTCAGGTGTGTTCAACTTTATGTTAATGAATTTGATATGCTCCTGTACGTGTATACGAGGTTGCCAGCATTCACTAGGGTGCTTACAATGCTCGCTTTGTGAAAAATGTCCCTGCTAAACCAAAGCTTGGCACATTTAAATTAGCATTTAGGAGTTTCTTATGCCCTGGAATGAACCGGGTGGTAATAATCAAGATCCTTGGACAGGGAAAAATAAAACTACCAATAAATCGAATAATGCCGAGGAGATCGTTAAGCAGATCAATCAAAAGCTCAGCGGCCTGTTCGGTAAAGGCTCTAGTAACGGTAGTGATTCCGACGGCCCCGCTAACCATAAAGGCCTATTCATTATTTTAGGTGTGTTAGTCGCAGGTTGGTTATTTTCCGGCTTCTACATGGTGGATGCGCGTGAGGAAGCACTCGTCTTACGCTTTGGTGCTTACCAATCTACCAGTGGCCCTGGCTTGCATTGGCATCTGCCCGTACCTGTTGAGCGTGTTGAATTTATCGACGTAGCCCAAAACCGTAGCGCGCAAGACAATAGCAATATGCTCACTAAAGATGAGAATATTGTTGAGATTGCAGTAACTGCACAATATCAAGTCAGTGATGCTGAAGACTATGCTTTCAATGTGTTCAAAGCAGATGACCCTGCTAATCAAGGCCAAGGTACACTGTATCAAGCGATGCGTAGCGCCAGCCGTGAAGTCATTGGGCGCAGCAAGATGGACTACATCCTAGGTGAAGGTCGTGAGCAAATCGCTGTTGAAACTCAAAAATTGATGCAGACGATTTTAGATAATTACAAAGTGGGCTTACGGGTTATCAAAGTTAACTTAACTTATGCAGAAGCACCCGACGCGGTGAAAGATGCTTTTGATGAAGCTAACCGTGCGCGCGAAGATGCAAATCGTTTCCAAAACGAAGCAGAAACCTATTCGAATAAAGTGCTCCCTGATGCACGTGGGCAAGCAGCACGTTTAATTGAAGAAGCTAATGGTTATCGCGATCAAGTGGTTGCCCGCGCAGAAGGTGACGCTGCCCGCTTCACACAATTGGCGACTGAGTACAAAAAGGCGCCAGAAGTGACCCGCGAACGCTTATATCTGGAGACAATGGAAACTGTGATGACTGGGACACGTAAGGTGCTAGTAGATAGTGAGAATAGCAACAATATGCTGTACATCCCTGTTGACTCTAAAGCCGCTCCTAGCGCACCTGATTTGCCAATAGCTGCAGCAATTAATAGTGCGACTGCCACCGCCAGTACTGACATCACTAACACTAACTCTGCTAGCCCAGCTCCACGTCAGCAGCGCCCATTAGCACCCGGACAAGTACGGGAGAGCCGTCAATGATTGATACTAAACAACTCATTATCGGCGGCTTAGGTTTGTTAGCTGTCGGTATTTATGCAACTGCCTACACCGTCGACCAACGTGAGCAAGCGATTAAATTCGCCTTCCGCGAAATTGTTGATGAGAATATTAAACCCGGTTTGCACTTCAAAATTCCTTTTATGAACACGGTTAAAAAATTTCCAGCGCAGGTTTTGACTTATGAGTCAAAATCGGAACGCTTTTTAACCGGTGAAAAGAAGTATGTTTTAGTCGACTTCTTTGTGAAATGGCAAATTGAAGATGTCGCCACTTTCTATCGTGCCACTAATGGTGGGCGCATGATTGATGCGTCCAATCGTTTGGGCGATATCATGAAAGACGGCCTGCGTAATGAGTTCAGCCGTCGGACCATTGAACAGGCGTTGACTGAACAGCGTGATCAAATCATGCAAGGTTTAGAAATTAAGTCAAATGAAGCGGCGAAACAGCTCGGGATTAAGATTGTTGATGTACGCGTCAGCAAGATTGACTTCCCTGACGAAGTGAGTGAGTCGGTCTTTAATCGGATGCGCTCTGAACGGATGCGCGTAGCACAAGACTTCCGCTCCCGTGGTCAAGCTGAAGCGGAAAAAATTCGCGCAACAGCGGATCGTAATGCTACGGTAATTAAGGCTGAAGCGTATCGTGATTCTGAAAAGCTACGCGGTGAAGGTGATGCGAAGGCATCTGAGATTTATAGCAAAGCTTATCAATCCGATGCTGAGTTCTATTCATTTTATCGTAGCTTAGATGTGTATAAGAAGACCATGGGTAAAAACGGCGATACCACGATGGTATTAGAGCCCAGCTCTGAATTCTTCCGCTACTTCAATAATCCAACAGGTGGAGCTGCACCTGCTAGCCCAACTGCGCCTGCCCAGTGAATATCGACTGGTCAGACCTTATTAATGCACTCGCCCTCTTGTTAATCCTTGAGGGTTTGCTGCCCTTCATCAGCCCCACTCAACTCAAAAAAGCCTACACACAAATTCAGAGCTATCCTGAAAAAACCCTAAGGATGTTTGGGCTAATTTGTGTGATAGCTGGTATTCTGTTGCTGTTTCTAACTGACTAATCAACCATGCCAATGACTGACCAATACTGGGCGCTACCAGACGGGATTAGCGAAGCATTGCCCGAAGAATCATGGCGCTTGGAAATTTTGCGCCGTAGCCTTTTGGATAGGTATGCGACTTGGGGCTACCAACTGGTGATGCCGCCTTTAGTAGAGTACATGCAATCACTAAATACGGGGATTGGCTCCAACCTTGATCTGCAAACCTTTAAAGTCACTGATCAACTAACCGGTCGGACCATGGGTATTCGTGCGGATATGACGCCCCAAATTGCCCGGATTGATGCGCATAAGCTGCAAACTGAGCATTCTAATCGCCTCTGTTATATTGGTAGTGTGTTACGCACTCGCGCTTTTAATGAAGATGGCTCACGCTCGCCGTTGCAAGTCGGTGCAGAATTATTCGGCCATGCGGGTGAGGATAGTGACTTTGAAGTCATTGCTTTGCTACTCACTACACTTGAGCATTGCCAAGTTCCCGCTATCACTTTAGATATTGGGCATGTGAATATTTTCCGTAGCCTTGCCGCGCAAGCTGGTTTAAGTGCTCAACAGGAAAAAACTTTTTTTGACATGCTAGAGCGCAAGTCTTTACCCGATATCGAGGCATGGCTAGCCACCGCAAATCTACCAGCAACCGAAACTGAAATGTTGCGTCAATTGCCACGCTTGTATGGCAAACCTGAGATCTTAAAGCAAGCGCTCACGCTTTTATCTGCCGCAAATGAGCCGGTTCAGGAAGCATTAGCTTATCTCGATTCACTAGTGACACGCATCCAACAAGAATTCCCCGCTTGTAGTATTCATGTCGACTTAACCGAATTATCCGGTTACGACTACCATACGGGGATTGCTTATGCAGTCTATGCACAAGGCAGTGGCCGCGAAATTGCGCGCGGTGGGCGTTATGATGGAATTGGTAAACTGTTTGGGCGTGCTCGCCCAGCGACTGGTTTTAGTACTGATTTAAGATTACTGACGCGTTACTGGCAAGCACAACCCCAGCAACCGACTAAAATATTTGCACCTGCTGATACTGATCCTTGTTTAAACACCACTATCCAGCAATTACGTTCTCAAGGGCATTGGGTAGTCCGGCAATTACAAGGTGACACCGTGAAAACTCCGCAAGATGCAGGTTGCGGACAACAATTAATCAAGCACGGCAACGAATGGATTATTACGGAAGTTTAAAGCGAGAAAGTCATGGGTAAAATCGTTGTTGTTCTAGGCACTCAATGGGGTGACGAAGGCAAAGGCAAGATAGTCGACTTACTAACCGAAAATGCCGCTGCGGTCGTGCGCTTTCAAGGCGGCCATAATGCTGGCCATACTTTAGTTATTAACGGCGAAAAAACCGTTCTGCATCTGATTCCATCAGGCATCCTGCGCAAAAATGTGGAATGTATGATTGGTAATGGTGTGGTACTTTCCCCTGAAGCTTTGATGAAAGAAATTGCTACCTTAGAAGCTAAAGGCGTAGCAGTGCGTGAGAATTTACGTATCTCTGAAGCCTGCCAACTCATTCTGCCCTATCACATTGCCTCTGATTTGGCGCGTGAACGTGCGCGCGGCAATCAAGCGATTGGCACTACAGGACGTGGCATTGGCCCGGCTTATGAAGACAAAATTTCCCGGCGTGGTTTACGGGTGGGTGACTTATTCCAGCCTACTGAATTTGAAGCCAAGTTACGCTTTATTCTCGACTTCCATAATTTCACCCTGAAAAACTATTACCAAGCTGATGAAGTTGATTTTCAGCAAACCTTAGATAATGCTTTAGCCATGACTGAAGTGTTACGCCCGATGATCGCGGATGTACCCAATCGCATTTCTGCGCTGCGCAAAGCGGGCAAAGATATCATGCTAGAAGGTGCGCAAGGTACTTTGCTAGATATTGATCATGGCACTTACCCGTATGTAACCTCGTCCAATACCACTGCAGGTGGTGCTTGTACGGGTGCGGGGATTGGTCCGCGTCACATTGATTATATTTTAGGTATTACTAAAGCTTATACCACACGCGTTGGCTCTGGACCTTTCCCAACTGAATTATTTGATGAAGTAGGTAAATATTTAGGTCAAAAAGGTAATGAATTCGGCGCTACTACCGGCCGCCCACGTCGTTGTGGCTGGTTTGATGCGGTGGTATTACGTCGTGCAATGGAAATTAATAGTGTCAGTGGCTTGTGTATCACCAAGCTGGATGTGCTTGACGGCTTAGAGACTGTAAAAATCTGTACGGGTTACACTTTAGATGGCAAAGCTTATGAAGTACCGCCCGTGATTACTGAAGAGTTCGCACGTTGCCAACCTGTTTATGAAGAGTTGCCGGGCTGGAAAGACTCAACCTTTGGTTTAACGCGCTATGAAGAGCTACCTGCGAATGCTAAAGCTTATTTGAAGCGCTTAGAAGAAGTGATGCAAACGCCAGTTGATATTATTTCTACAGGACCGGATCGCGAACAAACGATTATTTTAAGACATCCTTACGCGGCTTAAACGACAAAAAAGAACCCCACCGCTAAATTAGGGGTGGGGTCTGAAGCCACTTTGGGGGTTGTGGCGGGGTTTGCACCGTTCTGACATTCTGTTCTGCTTCTATCTTGCAGTTGGCATGCCAATTGGCTATATGCTTGATTATAAATAAAATTTATAAAAAATCTTAATCATCAATTAAATTTATATAGACAAATTAAGACAAGTTTGCCAATAACCTGTCAGTTTGAGACACTAGGGTTGCCCCTACGTCACATGGGCATAGAAAACTTGAGGCCATTTATCACAAACGGTTTAAATTGCTTTGAACGCGTGCGTATAATGTTGCGACAAATCAAAATTATGGCAGATTCTATGCAAGAAACTTTTTTAAACGATCTGGCAAAAAGCCAAGCCCCTGTCTTTTGTTTCCTAGTGAATGGGATCAAATTGGAAGGGTTTATTATTGCTTATGATCAATTCTCAGTGATGCTGGCTTCAAATCGCGATGCGGCTAGTTCCCAGCTAATTATGAAAAGTGCTATCTCAACGATTGTACCGAAAGGCGCAGGGTCAATGGCACCCAAATCTCATTAACTCATATTCAAGAAAGGATCAATCCCAATGGATGCAATTAAGATTCTCGGCAGTTTGCTAAGTAGCGGCGCTTTATCGGGCGGTTCAGGTGGTAATGTACTTGGCAACATCCTTGGTTCAGCGCTCGGTGGCACTAGTAGCCGCCAAGGTGGCGGAATGGCTGATATCCTTGGGAGCTTATTAGGTGGGGCACAAAATAACCCTAATCAAGGCGGTTTGGGTAACGTTTTAGGTAGCCTACTGGGTGGCCAGCAAACTAACCAGAACCAAGGTGGTGGTCTCGGCAATGTGCTGGGCGGCTTGTTAGGTGGCCAACAAAGCAACCAAAATCAAGGTGGCTTGGGCAATGTCTTAGGCAGCTTACTAGGTGGCCAAAATTCATCTGCGGGCCAAGCAGGTGGTTTAGGCGGTCTGCTGGGTGGCTTAATGGGCGGTCAACAAGGCGGTCAAGGTGGTGGTTTAGGCGATCTGTTAACGGGTGCTGTTAGCAAATACATGCAGGGTCAAAACCCAAATGTACCTGATCTCAGCAGCCAATTACTGCCTGATCAACAAGCAGCTGAACAGCAAGCTACTTTGATCATTCGTGCCATGATTAACTCTGCCAAGGCTGACGGATCAATTGATCAGCAAGAACAAGAGCGCATTATTGGCAAACTAGGCAATATTAGCGATTCTGAAGCTGATTTCATCCGTAAAGAATTTGAAGCACCTTTAGATGTTGCAGGCTTTGTACGCAGTATTCCACAAGGTATGGGTCAGCAAATTTATGCAATTTCCTTAGCGGCTATCGATTTAGACACGCGCACTGAAGCTCAATATCTGAGCCAATTGGCACAAGGCCTGAACCTATCCCCAGAAGTTTGCAATGCCCTACACGAACAAGTAGGTGCTCCTAAACTTTATTCATAAAAGTTTAGTTTAGCCTTAAAGTCTAAAGGGTCTGCATGAGCAGGCCCTTTTGCTTTTCGGGATAAGCCCTATGTTCAGCAATAAGTTAGTCGCCAAGCTTAAGAGCTGCTAAAATTCGCGCCTTAAAACTTTATAACTGTAGCTGTGTGGGGCTTGTAAGCAGTTGAGCTGCTATATTGCGTCGTTTCCAAAAACTAGAGAATTTATTTGCTATGCATGCTGCTAAAGACATGAAAGCCTTGGCGCGCGCGGTTATTTCCGCTGAAATTAGCGCCTTACAATCCTTACCTGAACGTATTGATGACCAATTCGTGGGAGCTTGTGAAGCGATTCTCAAGTGCCGTGGCCGAGTAATCGTGACTGGTATGGGTAAGTCCGGGCATATTGGCAGCAAGATAGCCGCAACCTTAGCGAGTACGGGAACACCTGCTTTCTTTGTTCACCCCGGTGAAGCAAGCCACGGTGATTTAGGGATGATAGTCGATGGCGATATCATTATTGCCTTATCCAATTCAGGGACTAGCGGAGAAATTCTCGCGATTATGCCGGTAGTACGCCGCCTTAAAATTCAGCTGATTGCCATGACGGGCAATCCAGAATCTGAATTAGCACAATTAGCAGACTTTCATATTTATACAGGCGTGGATCAAGAGGCTTGCCCTTTAGGATTAGCACCCACCTCTAGTACTACCGCCACCTTAGTGATGGGTGATGCCCTTGCCATTGCATTGTTGGAAGTACGTGGTTTCACGGCAGAGGACTTTGCACGCTCGCACCCCGGTGGGCGGTTGGGGAAACGTTTACTCGTGCATGTACGGGATATTATGCATGTCCAAGGGCAAATTCCCCGAGTATTACCCCAGGCAGATATCCGTGAAACGATTCTGGAAATGACTCGTCACGGTTTGGGGATGACCGCTATTGTGGAGGAAAGCGATTATTTATTAGGCGTATTCACTGATGGTGATTTGCGGCGTTCCTTTGAAAATGGACGTGAGCTACAAAGCCGCCCTATTGCGGAGCTAATGACCACTAGCTCGCATACGATTGCACCTGATGAGTTAGCGGTTAGTGCTCTGAATATGATGCAAGAGCACAGTATCACCGCGCTACCTGTAGTGCAGGCTGGGCAAATAGTGGGTATTATCCATATGCATGATTTATTACGCGCAGGTATCGTTTGATGAAAATAAATAAAGAGCTTGCCAGCCAAATTGAATTGTTAATTCTTGATGTGGATGGTGTGCTCACCGATGGCAGCTTGTTTTACGACAATAATGGTCAAGAATATAAAGCGTTTAACTCGCGTGATGGGCATGGTTTACGCATGTTGCAAGATGCTGGGGTTAAAGTAGCCATCCTCACTGGGCGTCAATCTGAATTAGTCCAGCACCGCGCGAAAAATCTTAATATTCCGTCTGAATTAGTCTTTCAAGGCTTTCGTGATAAGCGCCCTGCTTTTGAAGCCTTACTGGCTCATACCGGCATTCCAGCGCATAAGATTGCCTATGTAGGCGACGATGTGATCGATTTACCCGTGATGGTGAAGGTAGGTTTGGCGATTGCGGTGGCGGACGCCCATCCTTTTGTTCAAAAGCATGCCCATTGGGTCACGAATAGACCTGGTGGTCGGGGTGCTGTGCGTGAAACCTGCGAGATGTTGCTCGATGCACGTGGTGAGCTACAAACCATTTTAGCACGCTATCTGCAATGAAATTTTTACTGGTTTTAGTCAGTGTTTTATTAGTCGTTATCCTTCTGCATAATTTAGAAGACTATTTAACACGCCCAGAACCAGAAAAACCCAACCAAGATTATGTGGCGGTTGATTATTATCTGTCTGAGTTTAGTTTAAGTGCGATTACCGCCACGGGAGCCGTCAGCCATACGATGAATGGGCTTTATCTGGCCTACTCACAAGATACTAAAGTCAGTAATATTGTGATGCCACGCATTACGAGTAAAGAGACCCAATCCACTCAAGCCGTAGATGCAGCAACGTTAACTGCGGATGAAGCTGTCATGCATCATGATACGCAAGAAGCAGATCTAAACGGGAATGTACGCCTACACATGGCGAGTCAGGCAAACAATGCCTTTGATTTGCAAACCTCTTTTCTGCACTACCGCTTTGCTGATCAGCAACTGAGTACCGATCAAGCTGTGAGCATTACTAGCCCACAATTGGTTTTACAGGGTACTGGGCTGGAGGCTAAACTGGACGCGGCCTATTTGAGATTAAATTCTAATGTTAAATCAATCTATCAAGCTGCACCTTAAACTCCTAGCAGGCTTACTACTTCTAAGCAGTACAGTGACCCACGCCATCAGTAGCGATGTCGAAAAACCAGTATCCATTGAGTCAGATTCTGTCGTCTTCAATAAAGAAGCAGGTACAGCGGTTTACGCAGGGAATGTAGAAATTAAGCAAGGCACTTTGAGCATTCGCGCTAGCCGCATTGAAATTTCTGCACCTGAGAATGAAATTCAAACCATTAAAGCGACTGGCTCACCGGTCAATTTCCAACAAACAATGGATAGCGGCAAACAAACGGTGGGCCGGGCGAAAACGATTCAATATTTTGTTCTGCAAAAAAAGTTAGTCATGGATGGTGAGGCGAGTTTGAGCCAAGACCGAGATAACTTTGCTAGCAATCATATTGAATACTCAACGGCCAGCGGTGAACTAAAAGCAGGTGGCCAAGCGACAGCTGCCGGTGAAAAACCAGGGCGGGTACGTGCAATCTTCTACCCGACGAATAAAGCTCAATAACGCATTATGGCTATCTTACATGCAGAGCATCTGCAGAAAAGCTATAAGAAACGTCAAATTCTCAAAGATGTTAGCTTAGCGGTGCATAGTGCTGAAGTTGTTGGTTTACTCGGCCCTAATGGTGCTGGTAAAACTACTTGCTTCTATATGATCGTCGGTTTAGTCGCTGTAGATGGTGGCAAGATCTTTATTAATGACCACGATATCACCCAAGCACCGATGCACGAACGTGCACGCGCTGGCTTAGGTTATTTAGCGCAAGAAGCCAGTGTCTTTCGCAAGCTGACCGTTACCCAAAATATTCTGGCTGTCCTTGAGCTACGCAAAGATTTAAATCGTAATCAACGTCAGGAGAAGTTAGAACAACTGTTAGAAGAGTTTCAGATCACACACCTGCGTGAGAGCCAAGGGATTAGCTTATCGGGTGGTGAGAGGCGGCGGCTGGAAATTGCCCGCGCACTCGCGACTGAACCTGAGTTTATTCTACTAGACGAACCCTTTGCAGGGGTTGACCCCATTTCTGTCTTAGAAATTCAAAAAATCATCCGCCATTTGGTCGCGCGTGATATTGGTGTACTGATTACTGATCATAATGTGCGCGAGACTCTTGGCATTTGCCACAGAGCCTATATCCTTAGTGAAGGGCGTATTCTTACTGAAGGTTCGCCCGACGATATTCTGAACAATGAACAAGCACGTAAAGTTTATTTAGGCGATAACTTTCAACTTTAACCCCCGTGCTTCACCGAGGATTCACCACCTATGCGGCATTTTTGCAGTTGTATGTATTTGGGGCTACCATGGGAACTATGGTGCGACCCAACTGTTCAATCTGGAAAAAAGAATAACTAATGCTCAGACAAGGACTCGATATTCGTATTGGACAAACATTGTCCATGACTCCCCAACTACAACAGGCCATTCGTCTGTTACAGCTCTCCTCTATCGAATTACAGGAAGAAATTCAGCAAGCACTGGAAGAAAACCCACTTTTACAATTAGCCGAAGATTCCAGTTCTGCTAGTGAAGATAACAATAATGAATATTCTCCTAGTACCGATCCAAACATAGAAACTGCTGAAACCTCCGCTGAACATGAACTCAGTGAATTTGGTGATGTCGATGCTGCAAGCTCCATGGATAGTGATATTCCAGAAGATATGAATTTAGATGCGGCTTGGGATGATGTCTATGACATGAGTACAGGTAGCAGTAATCACGATTCTGATAGTGATAACCAATCCTTTTTAGAAAACCAAAGCGGCTCTTCCGAAGACCTACAAGAACATTTGCTGTGGCAAATCAGTATGAGCCAACTATCCGAGATTGATAAGCGCATAGCCGTGACTATTGTGCAGTCATTGGATGAAGCGGGTTACTTATGCGAATCTGTGGAGGATATTCTAGAGAGCCTAATCAATGAACTACCGATTGAATTAGATGAGGTTGAGAGCGTTTTAAAATACATCCAGCATCTTGACCCTTTAGGTGTAGGCGCTCGTAACTTACGTGAATGCATGCTAATTCAACTTTATAAACAACCCGCTAACGAGTTACAAAAAGTAGCGGTAGTTTTGGTCGAAAAGCATCTAGACTTATTAGAGAAACGCGACTATAAAGAAATACAGAAGCGACTAAAAATCAACCAAGACACTTTCGAGGCAACCATTACTTTGCTAAGAACCTTGCAACCAAAACCGGGCAACGCATTTTCTAGCACCGCAACTGACTACATCACACCGGATGTATTTGTGCATAAAATTCGTAACGCTTGGGTGGTATCTTTAAACAATCGGGTCACCCCAGAACTGCAAATCAATCAGATGTATGCAGACCTGATTGGGCAAGTAAAAAACAGCACTGACTCACATTACCTAAAGAACAATCTTCAGCAAGCACGCTGGCTGATTCGCAGCCTAGAAAGCCGTAACAGCACCATTCTCAATGTTGCCAAAGCGATAGTTGAACGCCAAGCGGCTTTCATGCAATATGGTGAACAGGCCATGAAACCGCTGATCCTACGCGATATCGCTGAAGAACTAGAAATGCACGAATCGACTATTTCTCGCGTTACTACTAATAAATACATGTATACCCCACGGGGTATCTTTGAATTCAAATACTTCTTTTCAAGTCAACTAGATACTGATACAGGCTCTAGTTGTTCATCCACGGCCATCCGCGCCATGATCAAACAATTAATCGCGAAAGAAAATGCCCGTTCACCGTTGAGCGATAGTAGCCTTACTCAGCTGCTCAAGAACCAAGGCATCAATGTCGCAAGGCGCACGGTTACAAAATATCGTGAAGCCATGTCGATTCCGTCCTCTCATGAACGGAAAGGCTTGGTGACGACTTGAGTCAACCGCTTGGAGGTTGACTATTTTTATAGACCTTGTTTTAAGGAGTCTGCACATGCAACTAGAAATTACCGGTCATCACATTGAAGTAACTCCTGCTCTAAATAGTTATATCAAAGAAAAACTGGATCGTATCAAACGTCATTTTGACCAAGTACTGAATGTGCACGTTATTCTGGAAGTGGAAAATAAGACCCTGCATAGTGCTGAAGCAACCGTTCATGTCAGCGGCAATCAGATCTTCGCCAATGCCAAAGAAGATAATATGTATGCCGCGATTGATGCCTTAGCGGATAAATTAGATCGCCAAGTTCTGAAACACAAAGACAAGCTCAAAAACCATCACCGCGATGAAAACCTACGGACGATTCAACTGCAAGCCGCAGAGTAAACGAGACTAACGATGGATATTGTTACCCTATTGTCGACGGATCGAATTGCCTGTGAGCACGAACTATCTAGTAAAAAGCGTGCTTTTGAAAAACTAGCAAATTTATTAAGCCTTGAGGGGAGTGAAGAAGGTTTTGATAACGAAACCGTTTTTAATGCCCTTATCGCCCGCGAGAAATTGGGTAGTACTGCATTGGGGAATGGCATTGTCCTTCCCCATGCATCCCTCAAAGTCCCTTATGCAAAAGCAGCGCTGCTGCTCTTGGACGAAGGGATTGAAATGGATTCGCCTGATAAGAAACCTGTGCATTTGCTACTAGCACTTATCGTACCTGCTGGACAGACTGAAGCCTATCAAGGCCTGTTAAGTGAGCTTGCGATCACTTTAAATCGCAAAAACTTATGCAGCACATTACTTGAACTGCATGAGCCTAACTTGATCTTAGATTATTTAGCATCCTTGTTTGTACAGAAAATCGCAGCTTAAAACTATTTTTCTAAAATGCAGATTGTCATTATTAGCGGCATGTCGGGAGCGGGCAAGAGTTATGCGCTCCAAACCTTAGAAGATACTGGCTACTATTGTATTGATAACCTTCCCTCACAACTGATCGAAGCGCTAATTCAAACACCTCAAATCGCCAACTTAGAGCGCTTAGCGATTGGGATTGATATTCGCGGTGGTAAATCCAGTCTCAAAGAAATTCCGGGCACAATTGCCCGTATCCGTCAACAGTATCCAAAAACGCATTTGATTTATCTGTATGCGCAAGCTGAAATTATCCAAAAGCGCTACAACGAAACTCGCCGCAGTCATCCTCTAATCTATGAAGAAAAAGAACTTGCCAAGGCGATTGCATTAGAAGAAAAACTCTTAGGCTTTTTAGCTCAACAAGCGGATTGGCGGGTCGACACCTCGCAAACTAATGTCTATGAATTAGGCCGCTTACTACGCTCACGTTTAGGCGAAACACACTTGCGTAATTTCTCACTGATGTTTCAGTCGTTTGGCTATAAACACGAAGCACCTTCAGATTCTGATTTTGTGTTTGATGTACGTTGCCTGCCTAATCCCTATTGGGTTCCAGAGCTGCGAGCTTTGACGGGCCGCGATAGTGCAATTATTGATTGGCTCCAACAGCATCCACGCGTTCAGCAGTTATACGCAGGTATTCGTGACTTTTTAGAGCTTTGGATGGATGACCCAGAATCTTGCCAACGCAGCTATTTAACCGTGTCCATTGGTTGTACGGGTGGACGACATCGTTCGGTTTATATTGCTGAAACTCTGTATCAACACTTTCAGCAAAAGCTCGGTGATTGCGTGCTGTTGCGCCACCGTGAGCTTAACTATCTTAGCCAAGTTTGATAAGCAATTGATTATTTAGTGTTTATTCCGCCAAGTTTTGCTATCATAGCTATTTATTAGCGCATATAGAAAATAATGAAGTCTTAACATCCTTATCATCAAGCTTAATCTAAGCTTAACAAATATCTATTTGCATCTTAAGCATTTGATTATTAAAAAGGTGGACTGTATTCGCAAGCTTAGCTAATTATTGGCGAATACTAATTCCATTTTCTAAGCAGAGAGAACTTATGGACAAGTTAAACCCTTATACTGCCAGCTTTATACTGGCTAGCGCTTTCGTGTTCACACAAAGCTTTCAAGCCGCTGAAGCCGCTGGTTGCCAAGTATTAAGTAAAGGCACTTTAGAGAAAAAAGCTGACCCGTATGATGACTCCATACGCTCAGCAGCACAAAAATACGGTGTCAGAGAAAATTTAGTCAAAGCTGTCATTACGGTAGAAAGCTGCTTTAAAAAGCGTGCGCGAGGCAGTTCTGGCGAAAAAGGCTTAATGCAACTAATGCCAGCGACTGCTCGGCGCTTTAATCTGAAAAACGGCTATAGTCCTTGGGACAATGTACACGCAGGTACTAAATACCTAAGCTTTTTATTACAGCGTTATGATGGCGACTTAAGCCGTACCGTAGCGGCCTACAATGCTGGCGAAGGTAATGTGCGCCCTGGTGGAAAAATTCGCAACCACCATTATGTCAGCAAAGTGATGCGTGCTTACGGAAAGTTTTCCGGTGACTCCAAACCAGCGCAAATAATCAAGACGAAAACTGAGAAAGAAAGTTTCGCCCCCAAACCTAGTAAAAAATCGGCTAAAATCAGCAAAAAACAAACTACTGAAATTGCGAGCGTCTTACCTTGGAAAGAAAAATCCAAACATCGCATAGCAGACTCATCTAAAGTACGCACTGCTGCTTTTACGGTCAAACGTGGCCATACCGTTTATGAAGTGATGCGCCAAACGGGTGTACCGGTTAATAAACTGATTAGCTTAAATAAATTAGCTATGCCCTATCATTTAGATGCTGGGCAAAAACTGCGCTTGAATTAAGCTTGTTGATAGCCAGCTTAGGCAAAACTAAGCTGGCTTCTCATTGGGATATTTGTTTTAGAATAAACCTTCTATTTGTCCTTGCTGATTAATCCCAATCTGATTCGCAGCAGGCTGGCGGGGCAAACCGGGCATAGTCATAATGTCTCCACAAACGACTACAACAAACTCAGCGCCTGCGGCTAAACGCAGTTCACGAATTCCCACCATATGCCCACTGGGTGCACCACGCAGCTGTGGATCTGTTGAAAAACTATATTGGGTTTTGGCGATGCAAACGGGTAAATGCCCAAATCCTTCCTCTTCAAAACGAGTAAATTCGGCACGTACTTTTTTATCCGCAATGATGTCATCGGCACCGTAGAGCTGCGTCGCAATCGTCCGTACCTTCTGCCAAAGTGGCAAACTATCATCATAGAGTGGTGCAAACTGGCTGACACCACTTTCCGCTAAGGCAACTACTTTGCGTGCTAACTGCTCAGCACCTTTGCCACCCGCTGACCAATGCGTACAAACCACCGCTTCGACACCATAAGCGGCTGCCGCCTCAATCACTGCCGCCAATTCTGCTTCAGTATCCGTATTAAAGCGATTAATACTCACCACGACTGGAACGCCAAAACTTTTCACATTGCGAATATGCCGCGCTAAATTGGCACAGCCTTTTTTCACTGCTTCCACATTTTCTTGGCTAACCTCAGTAAAGGCCACATCACCATTCATTTTTAAAGCACGTACTGTCGCAACGATGACAGCTGCTGCTGGATACAATTTAGCTTTGCGACATTTAATATCAAAAAATTTTTCAGCCCCCAAATCTGCACCGAAACCTGCCTCTGTCACAACATAATCCGCTAATTTAAGCGCTGTTTGGGTAGCCATTACTGAATTACAGCCATGGGCAATATTCGCAAACGGCCCACCATGAATAAAGGCTGGATTATTTTCTAAGGTCTGCACTAGATTCGGTTGCAAGGCATCTTTTAAGAGTGCGGTCATCGCTCCATCAGCTTGCAAATCACGCGCCCGCACAGTTTGTTTGTGGTGATTAAGACCAATAATAATATTTCCTAAGCGATTACGTAGATCCTCTAAACTGGTCGATAAACAGAGAATCGCCATCACCTCAGAGGCTACGGTAATATCAAAGCCATCTTCACGCGGATAGCCATTAGCAGCCCCACCCAAGGAGCTAACAATATTGCGCAAGGCGCGGTCGTTCATGTCCATGACTCGCTTCCAAGTCACACGGCGTGCATCAATTTGTAGCTCATTACCCCAATAAATGTGATTATCAATCAAAGCGGCTAATAAATTATGTGCAGCGGTAATTGCATGAAAATCGCCAGTAAAATGGAGATTGATGTCCTCCATGGGAATCACTTGCGCATAGCCACCACCCGCAGCCCCACCCTTCATTCCAAAGCAAGGACCAAGACTCGGTTCGCGTAAGCAAATCGCAGCTTTTTTACCGATGAGATTTAAAGCATCGCCCAAACCAACCGTTGTAGTGGTTTTACCTTCACCAGCAGGGGTTGGGCTAATCGCGGTCACTAAAATCAGTTTACCGTTTGGTTTATCTTGCAAGGAATTGATGAATTCTAGACTAATTTTGGCTTTGGTGTGTCCAAAGGGGCTAAGTGCGTCCCAAGGAATATTTAATTTTTCGCCAATATTTTTAATCGGTAAAGCATTCGCCGCGCGGGCAATATCAATATCGCTGTTGGGCATAAGACTCCATCCTGTGGTTGAAGGATGAACCTCACTATACACTTAAATTTTTTTTGATTGAACAGTCAGTCAATCAAAATTCAGCACTTACCTTCAGCCTGCCTTGCTGCAATTTCAAACGGATTATCCATATAAAACTGCTTACCTTGCGCTAACACCCATAAACCCGCGCCCAAATAGATTACGGGAAAGAAAAAGCCCCAACGCTCAAACTGTGCCACATGCACACGCTCATGAACCCGAGTACGGTTCAGATAGTAAGGGGAAATACCCACCACAATATGCCCTAAGGTAATTGCAGCAGCCGAACCAAACAAAGGTAAGCCTTTATTTAAACGCTGACCTAGTTTCCCACCCCAAATTTCAATGACACCAGAGTGCACTGCATAATCGCCGCCACTCCAACGTGCGACTATAGCTAAAGGTAGGAATACTAAAGTGACCGGCCCTACCCAGAGATACTTTAAGCATTGCAGAAAATAGCTTCCGTATATTTTCATAACTCGTATTCTTTTTTGATGCAAATAATCATGAAGCAAGGAAGCTTAAAATTCGGAGCAGGCATACCTACCCCGAATCGTTTAGCTAGAGAACAATTAACGCATGGTTTTATTTAGGCTTGGAGGGCCTTGGAAGCTTGTCCGCACACCTAACCCCCACCATAAAGCTAACAAGACGCTGCCTAAAGCCAAGATTAGATACAGCACTTTATCATTCGGTGGTTGTACACCCACCCAAACTAAGACTAAGCCGCCCATGGTTGCCAGCACCGCTACCACCTTCGAGAGCGCGCCTAGATTGAAAGGCCCTTTATGTGTCCAAGTACGCCCTTCAGCCCAGATCCCCACAGCAATCGGCATGATATAAGAGATATACAACAGCACCGCACAGCCTGTGGCTAGCACTAAAAAAGCATCAGCATACAGGGTAGCAATAATTGCAGCCACCGCAGCCGTCCAAATCGCCTTCACTGGTGTTTTATGGCTGTCATCTACCTTTTTCAGGCTATCCGAGAACGGCAAACCGCCATCACGCGCGAAAGCATAAGTCATGCGTGAGGCCGAAGTCACGCAAGCTAAACCGCATAAATAGTTGCAGACTAAAATACCAGTAGCTAAGACCAATTTTAACCAAGCGGGCATAGAGCCAAGGAGCGCATCTAAAAAGCCTAAGCCTTGCTTCACGCCATCCCCAATATTAGGCATCACCAGTACAAAGGTGCAAACCATGATGTAGCCAAACAGTGCTGACCAGAACACTGCGTTGAGAATACCTTTCGGTACATTAGCCGCTGCATTTTTAGTTTCTTCAGCCGTGTGCGCAGAAGCATCAAAACCGGTAATGGTGTAAATGGTCAACAAGAGACCTAATAAGAAGACCACTACAGTCGAGCTGCTTTGTGGCCAGACGCTGCCTTCAGCACCCGTGAAATTAGTAAAGGTAAACAGGCGACCAAAATCTAACGGGACTGGTGAGAAAACTAATAAGCTTACAATCAGCAAGACGGCAACAATAAAGATGAGATAACCTGACAAGTCCGTCAAACGAGTGGTTAGACGTATGCCTAAATGATTGAGTAAAGCTTGTGAAAGGGTTACACCGGCAATAAATAAGGTCTGATGCCAGAAGCCAAAGCTACTGGTATCCACACCCAGTGATGGCAGGAAGAGTGATTTAAAGAAAGGATCATAAACACCAAAATTAACTGAGGCGGTCACGAACACTAAGCCGAGTAGGTTAAACCAAGCAGCCGTCCAACCAAAGCCTTTGCCGCCTAAAATCGAACCCCAATGATACAAACCGCCTGCAGTCGGATAGGCTGAGGCAATCTGCGCCATCCCTGCGGCTACTAAGCCTGCAAAACATGCGCCAACTAACCAACCAATACCAATGCTAGCTCCTCCACCTGCACCAAGCGCGGATGGGAAAGCACTGATGCCTCCGGCTAAAATACAAATAATGGAAAATGAAATTGCGAAATTCGAGAACGCACTCATGCGCCGAGATAGCTCTTGTTTGTAGCCTATGCTGGCTAATAACTTGGCATCTTCATCCAATCTTTCTTCACTCATTATCGATCTCCTAACTGTTCTGTGGCAGGTTTATTTTAGACTTATATTTTTGATAAATCTGTAAATAAGCTGGCTGAATTATTAAAAAGATCGAGCACACTAACTGCTTATAACGGTTTGAACGGAGGGAGTTTACAGACGTTCTAGGTAAGCCACGCCACCGAGTTGGCGCATTTGGCGGAGGATAAAGCGTTGGCGTTTTTGAATGTACTTCGAGGGCTTCACCACACTGTAGACTTCAGGCAGCGGCAATACGGCTGCTAATAAAGCAGCATCCTGTTCCGAGAGTTTGTTTACGGGCTTATGAAACAGAAAATCACTGGCAGCGCCCACCCCATAATCAGAATCGCTAAATTGAGCGATATTCAAATAGACTTCCAGAATGCGTTCTTTACTCCACAGGGTTTCGATGAGTACCGCTAAGCCCCATTCCATACCCTTGCGCACATAGCTACGCCCACCCCAAAGAAACAGATTCTTGGCAACTTGTTGGGTAATTGTACTGCCACCACCACTCGACTCACCCTCTAAAGCGGCTTGAATCGCGCGCTCAGTGGCCCCCCGATCAATCCCCCAATGCTCAGGGAAGAGCTGATCTTCCGCCGCCACTGCAGCCAAAGCCACTTGGGGGGGAATATCCTCTATACTCACCCATTGATGATGAACTTTAGGCACCGAATCATCGAATACAGCGGCAAAGGACTGCTGCAACATAAAAGAAGAAGTCGGTACGGGCACTACCCGAAAAATCAATAGCAGCAATACCGCTAACAGGAACAGCAGCAAAGGAATCCGCCACAGCCAATGCAGATAAGCTAATTTAAAATGTGGTATTGCCAACAAAGCCTTACTCGATTCTGGGGGGAATAGCACTCTAACCAATTCACTGCGTGGGGACAATGCTTGTTTCTGCTAAAGCAGTGTCACCACACTACCGCAAATGAGCACTGAATAATGAAGCCATACGCTCAGCGAATGCAGCAAAATTATGATGCTGAGTAGCAAGGTTTGATAATAAACCTAATTGACTTTCAATCGCCGCCTCTACTTCTGAGTCGATTTGCTCAATCATTTTTAGACTCAAGCCACAATGCTGGCGAGCAAACTGATGCAGTATTTTACGCTTAGGCCAGCGCTTAGAACCTGATAATAACAGCGCCATAGAGTCTTTCGGTAAATAAGGTACCGTACTGACAATATCAAATATTGGCGCTAATTTACGCTCGGTTTGAGGCAAGGTTCCAGTTTGATACTCAGTTAATGAGGAATACAAGATTCCATAATTTTTTAAATGTGCATCTCCATTGCGTACTCGCACATTCAAGTAAGTGAGTTTATAAAAATCAGCTAGGGCTTGAGTTTGTTGATTAGGGGAAACAAATTGGCGAATGGTATGGGTACAAGCCTCTAAAGAACTATCATATTTAGCTCTGCTAGGTTTGCCTTGCAACACACAAAAATCTTCAAACCCTAAGGCAATACCTTCAGGTGTCAAATCAAAACGCTCCGTAATCAGTAGTTGAGCATTATCACTCAAATAGAAGTTAGAGACCTCCAAACCTGCCGCTCGCGCAATGCTAAGGCAGACATACTCATTACAAGCTAACTGGGGATAATCTGCGGCCCATGTTTTAACAATATAATGCCCTAGTGGCAAAGTGAGATGCTGTTGCAAGGGCATCAATACTTTAGGTTGCACCCCAGCCACTCCCGAATGCGTTGCATAACGTGCGAGTAATTGCGCAAATAAATCTTCATCCGTACTGCTAATTAATTGCTTTAGAGTAAGCGGATGGTCTGTTGATAAGGCCAAGGCTTGCCCCGCTACACTATAAGCTAAACGTCCAATTTGGTGGCGGCCCAATAAAGCCAATAAACTTAAATCATCACTACCATAGTGCTTTGCGGTCATTTGCTCTAATGCCCAACGCAAAGCCCCTTCGGGTAGATTCATCTGAAAAATGGGATGCAACTCAGGATATTGATAGCTTGCTACCCGTAGGGGCATGGTCAGAGATAGCGCATCGGTTGCGTAAGCCTGATAACTAAACGCATGTTGGTTCGCTTCTTTTTGTAGTTGGCCAATAAATGCTGGCGAGTCAGCATGCCCTAAATAGACATCAATATTTGCCATATAAACCTCGCAACTCATCTAAGGTCGGCAAACTTGTATCCCGACAATATAACTCTTTACCTAATACATTCAGCACCATTTCTACCTTGCGAATGCCTAAATCAGAGTAGTCATTACGCTCTAAAGCTCCAATAGTCGTGCGATCTAAACCACATAAATCCGCTAACTGTTGTTGAGTTAAACCTTGAGTACGGCGGGCTTGGCGAATAGTTTGGCTCAAACTTTCTAACATGATGAGTATATCTATCAAAACCTAGATTTTAGCTAGTATTGATGAATATATCCATCATGTCTAGCGTCCTAAAAGTGACTCGCCCTTCACTGCGTGGGGACAATCTGTGTTTCAACTCGGCAATTCCCCGCAATCGCACAAGCTTGGGTTGCAGAAAAGATTTTTAGTTGCTGATCTAATTGCTGCTGATGGGCTTGCACGCTATTAAAGGTCTGCTGATAAATCTGCTGCTGTAACTGTAATTGCTGTAAAGCCAAAGCCTGCTGCATTTGTTGCTCAAGCAGCACTTGTTGTTCTGCTGTTAGAGCTAATTGCTTTACGCTGGGTTCCTTGTTTTGCTCGCAGGCATTGACTAGTAGGCACAAGCTTAGGAATAACGCGGTTTTTAGATAAGTTGACATGCCTTGGCTCCTTGGCTTGGATGCGGATTTCTCAGCGATGCGTGAATTATGCTAAGATCCGCGCTCTCGCCAATGGGGGAACTCCATGACAGCTGCACTCGCGATCACAGATTTACGCAAAACTTATGATAATGGCTTCACTGCGCTTAAAGGTATTCACTTGAGCGTACAACAAGGTGATTTTTATGCGCTCTTAGGGGCGAATGGCGCAGGCAAATCCACGACGATTGGTATTGTCAGCTCCTTAGTCAACAAAACTTCCGGCACGGTGAGTATTTTTGGCTACGACCTTGATCAACAGCGCGAAATGGCTAAAGCGCAAATTGGCTTAGTCCCACAAGAATTCAATTTCAATGTGTTCGAGCCAGTGGGTGAAATCTTAATTAATCAAGGCGGCTATTACGGGATTGAACGTGCCATTGCTGCTGAACGCGCTGAAAAACTCTTAAAACAACTCGGCCTTTGGGACAAGCGTAAAGATCAAGCACGCACTTTATCCGGCGGGATGAAGCGGCGGTTGATGATTGCGCGCGCTTTAGTGCACGAGCCACGCTTATTAATTCTGGATGAACCTACTGCTGGCGTCGATATTGAAATTCGCCGCTCCATGTGGGAATTCCTCACTGACTTAAATGAGTCAGGGATTACGATTATTCTCACCACCCACTATTTAGAAGAGGCTGAAAGTTTGTGCCGGAATATTGGTATTATTGATCGAGGTCAATTGATCGAAAACACCAGCATGAAAACTCTGCTGGGGCGTTTAGATACCGAAACTTATGTGTTCGATTTGGTTGATCCCATTCAACAGATCGAAGATATGGGCACTTGTCATTTTGAATTACGCGACTCAACTACCCTTGAAGTCTCTTATCACAAACAAGATTTTTCTTTGAACCAAATTTTCGCCTTTTTAAATGAAAAAGGCTTACAAGTAGCCAGTATGCGCAATAAAACCAATCGCCTTGAGCAACTCTTTATTGATTTGGTGGAGGGCAATAAAGTATGAATGCTCAACAAAAATGGACAGCCTATTACACCATTCTCATTCGCGAAGTCTTGCGCTTCTCACGGATTTGGATTCAAACCATCCTGCCGCCAGTGATCACTACCGCTTTATATTTTATTATCTTTGGCAATTTAATTGGCCCAGCGATTGGTGAAATGGGTGGTTTCACTTATATGGAGTTTATTGTTCCCGGCCTGATTATGATGGCGGTGATCACCAACTCCTATGCGAATGTGGTGTCCTCGTTCTATGGCAGTAAATTCCAAGGCAATATCGCGGAGATGCTAGTTTCACCCGTGCCTAATTGGATTATTTTGGCGGGCTTTGTCAGTGGTGGTATCGCGCGTGGTATGGCAGTCGGTGCTGCGGTCACCGTAGTATCTTTACTGTTTAGCAAACTGTATATCGAACACCTGTTCGTAATGTTCACTATTGGCTTATTGACCTCTACCCTGTTCTCTTTAGCGGGCTTGATTAATGGTGTCTACGCAAAAAGCTTCGATGATATTTCCATCGTGCCCACATTCGTACTCACCCCGTTAACCTATTTAGGCGGCGTATTCTATTCCATCAGCATGCTACCTGAAGTTTGGCAAAAGCTTTCCCTGCTCAATCCTGTGCTGTATATGGTGAATGGTTTCCGCTATGGCGTATTAGGGATTGCGGATATTCCTATTTGGATTAGCTATCTAATTATTCTAGGCTTTATTATTGCGCTCGGTAGTTTCAGTATGTATTTGTTGAATCGTGGAATTGGGATTAGAAGCTAAGCTGCTAACCAAATCAAACTACACGTGACGACTAACAGTGATAGGCGGCCTTTACTCAGCCGGTTCATCCCCACAGACATGGGGAACACCCGAAGGTACATCGACGATGGGGTCATTCGCGCGGTTCATCCCCACAGACATGGGGAACACACTTCCACTAAGAATAAATTCTTATGCGCAAACGGTTCATCCCCACAGACATGGGGAACACAAATTTTGCGGGGGTGGCTCATAGGGGTGGCACGGTTCATCCCCACAGACATGGGGAACACCAGCGCCGCCAGATACGACAGCGGCTGCCGTACGGTTCATCCCCACAGACATGGGGAACACGCGATAGCAGCGGGTAGGGCAGTTGATGCGGCTGGTTCATCCCCACAGACATGGGGAACACAAGAAAGGCATGTTCAAGTGGAAAGAGCCTACCGGTTCATCCCCACAGACATGGGGAACACTTGGGTCAAGCATTTAAGAATATAGCCAGATGCGGTTCATCCCCACAGACATGGGGAACACTTTAACAGCACATTAATTAATCGGATACTCCCCGGTTCATCCCCACAGACATGGGGAACACTGAATCGCATCCAGCTCGACATTGTGAACATGCGGTTCATCCCCACAGACATGGGGAACACTTGCAAATCCCAAACAATCTCCCGCCAATCCACGGTTCATCCCCACAGACATGGGGAACACGGACCGCAAGACCTTGGAGAGCACGGCAAGCACGGTTCATCCCCACAGACATGGGGAACACCTTCGCAGCCGTTATCGCCAATTACGACGCGGCGGTTCATCCCCACAGACATGGGGAACACCGGAATTAGGCCGGAAATGGTACTCGAATCACCGGTTCATCCCCACAGACATGGGGAACACACCCTGCAAGCGCTCTTGTGTCTGATTAGCGGCGGTTCATCCCCACAGACATGGGGAACACCGTCGGGTATGTGAGCGCACATAAGTCCCATCCGGTTCATCCCCACAGACATGGGGAACACATCGCATAATCATAAATCGAGGGAAGGGGGCGCGGTTCATCCCCACAGACATGGGGAACACTTTACTTTGTTCTAAGGAAACACGCTCAGCGGCGGTTCATCCCCACAGACATGGGGAACACCGTTACCGTAGGATTTCCCTACTGTTGCATCACGGTTCATCCCCACAGACATGGGGAACACCCCCGCGCCGCTCCAACATATGCTGAATCGCCCGGTTCATCCCCACAGACATGGGGAACACAGCCATCCTCGAGCGGTTTTTCGATCGCCACCCGGTTCATCCCCACAGACATGGGGAACACTGGTGATGGAAGAGGGGGAGATTAAAAGTTTACGGTTCATCCCCACAGACATGGGGAACACTGACCATGTTTCAAGCCAATGGCATCCCATCAACGGTTCATCCCCACAGACATGGGGAACACTCTGTGCCGACCTGATAGAGGTCTACCCCGCGCGGTTCATCCCCACAGACATGGGGAACACCGGAAACGGTCAGTCAGCGCGGTAAAAAATGACGGTTCATCCCCACAGACATGGGGAACACGGTGCTTCCTTTTTAATGAGTTCTAACAATGCCGGTTCATCCCCACAGACATGGGGAACACCACGCTCGTAAAACTCCATGCCTACTAACTCGCGGTTCATCCCCACAGACATGGGGAACACATTTTATGCTCGATATAAAGTTCTGGTTCGTACGGTTCATCCCCACAGACATGGGGAACACTATGATGTTTTGCTTTGCAAACTACGAATCAACGGTTCATCCCCACAGACATGGGGAACACAAGCGTCGAAATCGTTGCATCAATGCTGGCATCGGTTCATCCCCACAGACATGGGGAACACCTCAAAGGCCGACAGGAAGGTGCGACCTATACCGGTTCATCCCCACAGACATGGGGAACACATTGCGTACCGTCCACAGCGCCTGTGGCACGCCGGTTCATCCCCACAGACATGGGGAACACGAGTCCGGCTTTGAGTTCGATAGTGTCCATAACGGTTCATCCCCACAGACATGGGGAACACCGGCAAAAGCAGAACGGCACACTACAAAACGGCGGTTCATCCCCACAGACATGGGGAACACAATTGAGGCCATTTGTAGGCGAATATTGCGTTCGGTTCATCCCCACAGACATGGGGAACACCGGGGAATGATTCCGCCCTCATGCCACATTTGCGGTTCATCCCCACAGACATGGGGAACACCTTTCGATGTGCTCAAGTAGTTTGACTATAATCGGTTCATCCCCACAGACATGGGGAACACTGCAAACGTGAACCCACAAAACCGACTGATCCCGGTTCATCCCCACAGACATGGGGAACACAACCGTTGATGCTGAGGGTTTCATCCCATTGCCGGTTCATCCCCACAGACATGGGGAACACTCAGAGTTCATATAGGCAAACTGCCATTCTTTCGGTTCATCCCCACAGACATGGGGAACACACGTTATTAGACAGACGGCGATACTAATGCTGAAGGCGGTTCATCCCCACAGACATGGGGAACACTCGCAATTCGATGACATAAAAGAAGAGGGTGGCGGTTCATCCCCACAGACATGGGGAACACTAGAGTTTAGCAGCAGAGCGGTTTTTGGTTTGCGGTTCATCCCCACAGACATGGGGAACACAGTCCCAATTCGCCGATTTTACCGGCCAACTCCGGTTCATCCCCACAGACATGGGGAACACAATCAGTACAGTCTGGCGCTGTGGCATTGATCCGGTTCATCCCCACAGACATGGGGAACACCTCAATCGTAAAGCCAAGGCGTGGAATTTGAGCGGTTCATCCCCACAGACATGGGGAACACGGGTTCGCGGGGGTACATGTTGCTGCACTCGACGGTTCATCCCCACAGACATGGGGAACACAACGGCGCGAACCAGCGCCACGCATGCCTGAGCGGTTCATCCCCACAGACATGGGGAACACACAGCTCTGAAACCGTGGGCTATTTTGACGTGCGGTTCATCCCCACAGACATGGGGAACACTCGCACAAGATGCGGTCGACCTGCCAAGCTGCCGGTTCATCCCCACAGACATGGGGAACACTATATCCTATTTGAGTAGCCATCATGTGGCTACGGTTCATCCCCACAGACATGGGGAACACATCTAATAACAATTCTGGATTACTAGCTAACCCGGTTCATCCCCACAGACATGGGGAACACTTACCAGCATTGCGCTTACTATCACTCAGCAAACGGTTCATCCCCACAGACATGGGGAACACGCAAAACGTGGCAGCTTTGGCGATTTGAAACGCGGTTCATCCCCACAGACATGGGGAACACACACTGCCAAGCAATGCATTTAGGTTTTAAGCCGGTTCATCCCCACAGACATGGGGAACACCCACGCGCAGCCATCCTGATCACTAATGATGGCGGTTCATCCCCACAGACATGGGGAACACACTAAATCAACCTCCGCATTACCAATCCTTACCGGTTCATCCCCACAGACATGGGGAACACTGCAAGTTAACTTCGCTGGACAAACCAGTCAGCGGTTCATCCCCACAGACATGGGGAACACTTAAGAAAACTGAAAGGAAAATTTATGCATTACGGTTCATCCCCACAGACATGGGGAACACCATCGGTAACAGCAGCACCCCATTCCCAAACGCGGTTCATCCCCACAGACATGGGGAACACAATAAATTCACTTGATTCATTTTCATAAATGGCGGTTCATCCCCACAGACATGGGGAACACTGGAAAGCATTGTTCACTTCAGCGTTGATAATCGGTTCATCCCCACAGACATGGGGAACACTTCTAGTGCAGTCATTGATTAGCCTCCAGTTGCGGTTCATCCCCACAGACATGGGGAACACGCCAGTCGTTAAAACTGAGGCAGCCTCTGAGCCGGTTCATCCCCACAGACATGGGGAACACGTACCAAGAAGCTGAACAACTAGAACAAGCCGCGGTTCATCCCCACAGACATGGGGAACACTTTTGGTTCAGTTGCTGATACCCATATTGAATCGGTTCATCCCCACAGACATGGGGAACACCATTGCAAAAACGAGTATTGGATGCTGAAAAGCGGTTCATCCCCACAGACATGGGGAACACGCATTGCCCGATGTGCCATTTTCCAGCAGCGCCGGTTCATCCCCACAGACATGGGGAACACGTGATTGACATACCGTCCCTCAACACCGATCACGGTTCATCCCCACAGACATGGGGAACACGATTATTACGTTGACCCCGATCATTGGGACGCCGGTTCATCCCCACAGACATGGGGAACACCATCCTGATATTGCCCTCATTCCGCAAGTCGCCGGTTCATCCCCACAGACATGGGGAACACATTGATGCGCCGGAATCTAAACAAGCGCACGGCGGTTCATCCCCACAGACATGGGGAACACAACCATCACAAACCCCTTCATACAAGATTGAACGGTTCATCCCCACAGACATGGGGAACACGTGATTCAGGCGGTCATGCAGCCGGTGTCAGGCGGTTCATCCCCACAGACATGGGGAACACAAGGGCCATCGAACTAGCCAATGACCCTACGACGGTTCATCCCCACAGACATGGGGAACACTGACTCCACTCACCCAATATATTGGGTACTAGCGGTTCATCCCCACAGACATGGGGAACACACGGTGCAGCCCACCCTGACCTTGGTCTATGCCGGTTCATCCCCACAGACATGGGGAACACATTGTGAACTGGACAGTCCTGACCACCGAACACGGTTCATCCCCACAGACATGGGGAACACCGCTAATCAACTGGAGACTCATCAATGACCGCCGGTTCATCCCCACAGACATGGGGAACACATCCTGAGCCAAAAATGGAGTAACGCGAACCACGGTTCATCCCCACAGACATGGGGAACACGCCCCGTTTGAGAGGTGATTAATACAGATGTCCGGTTCATCCCCACAGACATGGGGAACACTGCAATCGAGTCTGCTACCGACCGCGGATAGCCGGTTCATCCCCACAGACATGGGGAACACGAAATCAAAGCGCGCGAAAAGGCGACTGAAACCGGTTCATCCCCACAGACATGGGGAACACGGCATAACGGGCGGGAGAGTATTTTCTTTTAACGGTTCATCCCCACAGACATGGGGAACACCACGAACCAATTGCGCAGCCGCTTGGCGTTTGCGGTTCATCCCCACAGACATGGGGAACACTGCAGGAATCAAGCGCGATATTAAACAGGTGGCGGTTCATCCCCACAGACATGGGGAACACAGATTAATGCCAAATGTGGCATTTGTAAAGTCCGGTTCATCCCCACAGACATGGGGAACACAAAATGGCTAGGCGTATCGAGGCTGGTCTTGGCGGTTCATCCCCACAGACATGGGGAACACATTACATCATTGATTGCAGGGATTAATGGCGACGGTTCATCCCCACAGACATGGGGAACACGTTGAGGGGTTTGTAAAACTCAAGAATCTAGGCGGTTCATCCCCACAGACATGGGGAACACTCAATGAGGTCTTCTTTGACTATTCCTCTTGCCGGTTCATCCCCACAGACATGGGGAACACCTGGACATTCGCCTCGGCGAGCGCGGCAGAGCCGGTTCATCCCCACAGACATGGGGAACACAAATTGAAGTGCCAGATACCGATGAAGAATGTCGGTTCATCCCCACAGACATGGGGAACACGTCGGCGGTGACATCAACCCCTTTCACTGGGACGGTTCATCCCCACAGACATGGGGAACACATCAGCCAGGCTATCAAGTTTTGTCAGGAATGCGGTTCATCCCCACAGACATGGGGAACACCTGGGTTAGGTCTTGGGTAATAGAACGGTATTCGGTTCATCCCCACAGACATGGGGAACACCCGTTTGCAGATGCAATCCACTTGGTATACGACGGTTCATCCCCACAGACATGGGGAACACATGCACTAGAGTTGGCTAAGAAAATTGGTGAGCGGTTCATCCCCACAGACATGGGGAACACTTATGCAGGGACTCACCGCTGGATTGAGCATACGGTTCATCCCCACAGACATGGGGAACACTCGCTCCATTTAAAGCGGTGCTAATCGCGGTGCGGTTCATCCCCACAGACATGGGGAACACATCGATTATATGTTCGTCCGCGAAGACTACGTCGGTTCATCCCCACAGACATGGGGAACACCGGGAACGGGTTCGAGAACGGGGGGTTCTGGGCGGTTCATCCCCACAGACATGGGGAACACCTTTTCGCCACCTTCGGTATAATTCTTTCACACGGTTCATCCCCACAGACATGGGGAACACAATAAGACATAGCGATCTTGCATTAAACTGCGCGGTTCATCCCCACAGACATGGGGAACACGAGTTTAGTAGCCTGAATTTGCTCATTAGAAGCGGTTCATCCCCACAGACATGGGGAACACAAGGGCTAGCTGACGAGTTACGCCAGTCGTACCGGTTCATCCCCACAGACATGGGGAACACCGGTTTTTGTTCGTGAAGTGGTGGTGGTTTGTCGGTTCATCCCCACAGACATGGGGAACACACACCCCTAACCAGTCGTTAAGCGTTAGGCTGCGGTTCATCCCCACAGACATGGGGAACACAAATCCGCCAGCGAGCTGTTGGATAATGTCCCCGGTTCATCCCCACAGACATGGGGAACACATCTCTGATCAAGCAGAGCCGTTGAATATCACCGGTTCATCCCCACAGACATGGGGAACACCGGTTACAGCCGGGCTTTTTATTTTGCCTGAGCGGTTCATCCCCACAGACATGGGGAACACCATTAGCCGCTCTATCAGCTGCTGCATTCACTACGGTTCATCCCCACAGACATGGGGAACACCACATTGGCTACCCTGTCACTGGGGATAAAATCGGTTCATCCCCACAGACATGGGGAACACTTAAATAAAACCGGGCTTTTAGTGGGTGGCTCCGGTTCATCCCCACAGACATGGGGAACACATCGTCAAACGGGTAGGGAAGTTGTTGATTGACGGTTCATCCCCACAGACATGGGGAACACAGCGATTTTGTTGCGTGAATACAGCGCCGCAGCGGTTCATCCCCACAGACATGGGGAACACGGGCAATAGCGGCATGTTGGGGCGGTTGATGGCGGTTCATCCCCACAGACATGGGGAACACAACCACCAATGGCAAGGCACCGCTCATAGCGCCGGTTCATCCCCACAGACATGGGGAACACGACAGCCTCAAAGTTTGGCTAGAAGCCAACGGCGGTTCATCCCCACAGACATGGGGAACACGACCGCCGCCGCACTTTAAAAATGGCGGAAGTCGGTTCATCCCCACAGACATGGGGAACACAATATCATCCAGGTTATGCGCTGATGGATCCACGGTTCATCCCCACAGACATGGGGAACACCATTGCGTCACAGCGCCACCATCGATCAGCGACGGTTCATCCCCACAGACATGGGGAACACCCGCTTCAATTGCACCAGCAAGTACGTCTTCGCGGTTCATCCCCACAGACATGGGGAACACGACCGCCGCCGCACTTTAAAAATGGCGGAAGTCGGTTCATCCCCACAGACATGGGGAACACATGCCACGCTTGGATCAAGTGTGCGAATACTACGGTTCATCCCCACAGACATGGGGAACACCGGTGTGGATCCAGTGCTTGCATCTCTGGATACGGTTCATCCCCACAGACATGGGGAACACATGGCGGGGATCAGTATCAGGGAAATCGGTGGCGGTTCATCCCCACAGACATGGGGAACACCATAATCAGCCATACTGGCAGAGTCTAAAATGCGGTTCATCCCCACAGACATGGGGAACACAAGTTCCATCCACATTAAGTCAAAGCGACTGTCGGTTCATCCCCACAGACATGGGGAACACTCATGCGTTCATCCCCTTTAAGGCTTCAGTGGCGGTTCATCCCCACAGACATGGGGAACACAACTAGGCCTAAGGTCATGGCCAACACGGATTCGGTTCATCCCCACAGACATGGGGAACACAATCCACTGTCGGGACTCTCACTCCTGAAATGCGGTTCATCCCCACAGACATGGGGAACACTTCCCTGAGCTGGTGGGCTGTGGAAATAGTGACGGTTCATCCCCACAGACATGGGGAACACTTAGGGATTGTTGCGCCAAGAGAGGCGCAAAGCGGTTCATCCCCACAGACATGGGGAACACGCTGTCGAAAGCGGGAAATTCTCATTCAAAACCGGTTCATCCCCACAGACATGGGGAACACACCAATTCTATCTCATTGGATTATAAGAAGAAAATAGCAAGCAAAAAATCTACCAAAAAAAGCTTAAAATTCTCTCTATTGTTAAAGAGCATTCTCACCATCCTCGGGCAAGAAAGACACCAAGCGCAAACCTTCCATATCCACTGGCATACGGCGGTTTTTACCCAAGGTCTGAAAATCAAAACCCGACTCCGTATTCGTCGCCCAAGCAAGCACCACATTGCCCTCACCATACAACGCCGAACACTGCTCCCAAATCATCTCGCGCACCCGCTTAGACACATCACCCACATAAACCCCAGCACGCACCTGCAATAACCAAATCGCCAGCCGCCCCCGCAAACGCGGCGGCACATTCTCAGTGACCACCACTAGCATCGACATCTACTTACTCCTATGCCCCGTATCACCCAAACTATCCGCCACGGGAATTGCAGGTGGCACAGATTCTGGCGGCATTTCGGGTGGCTTTATCTCACCCGCTGCTAACACTTCCTCAATGAGAGGAATAATTTTCGCTAGGATTTTCTGCTCTCGAAACGCATCACGACATGCGATACGGACTTGACGCTCTGCATCAAACGGATTCTGTGCCGCAATCTTAAACGCAATCGGAACCACCGTATCAAACTTCAACATATCCGCAATATCATAAACAAACGACAACGGCTTACCCCAGTGAATAAACCCAATCGCTGGCGCATAGCCCGCCGCCAACACTGCCGCCTCAGTAATTCCATACAAACACGAGGTCGCGGCACTCATACACCTATTCGGCACATCGCTATCGTCCCAAGCATCGGGGTCGTAATTGCGCCGCTTCCAAGTCACCCCATACTTTTGCGCCAACAGCTCATAGGTTTTACGCACCCGCGCACCCTCAATACCGCGCAATTGCTGCACACTACGCTTAGCGGGCGCTGGTTCGCCAAACCGCAATTCGTACATTTTGCGCACTACTTTCAAACGCAACTCATCATCTAGCGCTAATTTAGCTTGGTACAACAAACGATCTGCACGTGCACCACCGGGCTGGCCTGAAGAATACAAACGCACCCCTGACTCACCCACCCAAACCAATAAAGTCCCCACTTCCGCCGCTAACTTAATCGCTGCATGCGACACCCGTGTCCCCGGCTCTAATAAAATACAAGCAATCGAACCCACCGGAATATGCTTACGCTCACCTTTTTCATCAATTAAAACAAAGGCATTATCCTTCACATCAATCTGGCCGTAGCGCAAAAACACCATCGAAATACGATCTTTCATCATCAGCGGCTTCAGGGGTAAGAATGGGATATCGGCCATGATTAGGCTCGTTTAATCAGCATGAGGCCACAGCCGAAGGCTTTGGCTTTGCCAATACCGTTGAATAAGCCTGCTTTAAATTTTTCTGGCTCAGTCACTGTTAGTACACCTTGAAAATCGACCGTGCTATAACGCACAGGTCGTTTTTGCTGTTTGGCGAAACTCTCATGCTGCTGATAACCATCGACCGTTACCAACTCAGACTCAATACTGAAACCATTAGCCTCCGCCCTTGCTTGCAACCACGGCACACAACTGTCTTGCACCACCTGCTGCAACGGCGGTCTATCCGCTGGTGACAACGCATCAAACCCTATCTGTTTCTTGGCGTTCATCACCACATCATGGCGTAGCTTCTTACCTTCCACAGTCGCCACGGTAACAACCGGATTCGCCCGCAAGGTAAAAAACAGCTTTTGCCCTTCCACTAACTTCGGGTCATACGGCTTGGGTGTATCCACCAACCACATCCCCGATTTATCAACAGGCATCCGTTCAGACAGCACGTAATATTTGATACGCCCTTGCTCAATCACCTGACGGTACAGAAAATCACGGGCAGCATCTGGGTCAGTATCAAACAATTGCCACAATGCCTGATGCTCACGGTACGTGTCTTGCAGCAAGGTTTGCGCTAATTGCTGAGGACTCACCAAAGGGTTAAACGTCAGTCGGCTGAAATACATTACGACACTCCTTTAGCCGATTCCGCGTGATAAAACTCATCGCGGTTGGCAAATTGCCAGCGTTTGCGGCTGCTAACTTGATCACGACGCGGATACGTCATGCTTGACTCCATACCGCGCTGCTCATCGGTGAGCTTGCCATCTTCCCAGAAATAACTGACCAACTCGGACTTGGTTAAACTATTCGTCCAAGGAGATGCTTGCGCTAATGGATAAGCATCAAACGCCTGCTTCAAACTCAACGCCGAACTCATTACCGGATGCAAAGGCAAACTGACCGGACACGACTTACGCCCCAAATACAGATTGAACACTGGCTGTTGCAAATGTTGCCGCAAGGTTGCCAATGAATACACTGGCTCATCCACCGTAGCCCATACCGCCACCTGATAAAACGCATCGGTGCGGTAATCACGCTTCGACAAAATCGTATTCAGGTTGAGCTTATCCATCAGCAACTCATCGCGGCGACTGGCATATTGACGCTTACCACCCGGTACTTGCACCGTATGGTAATCACGCAATAATTCACCATTCGCCCGCACGCAAACCGCAATAGCGTATTGCTGCGACAGTTGCGCATGGGCTGCATCGCTTTCACGCTCAATCCCCAACGCCGCCGCCAACAAACCCATAATCGCTGATTTGGTGGGATGCCCAAGGCTAGGGCGATCTTCACCCACCGCTATATCGCCCCATGAAGCCAATGCCCCATAAAGCTGGAAAACCAGAAAATCGGGCATGGCTTAAGCCTCCGTTGCACACTGGATAATGGCTTGCAAACTGCCTTCCACCGCGACAGCATTCATGGAACAACGCTTGTCCGCACACGCACCATAAACTTTATCCATGTTTTCCACTGTCGTTTCCAACTGCTTGATGGCAGAAGTTAGCATATCGCCACTACGCACAGGTTTCAGGTAAGCCACTGACAAAGAACGCGGTTGCTGCTTGCCGGTTTCACACAAAATGTAAGAAGCACGAGCGCGTGACGCAAAGCTGTTTTGTTTACCGCTGGGAGAAACGGTAGCGGTGCTTTCAATCAAGGCTTCCAGTGTTTTATTCGCCAGTGCTTCATCACCGGAAAGGTTCTTCACCAACAAATCCTTGTCGATGCACAGGTACAGGTAAAACAATCCAGCGGCAAATTCGGTTTCACCCAAATGAGATGCGCCCGCGTCATCTTCGCCACTATTCAAATCATCCACCGCCGTGAAGAAGTCATCTTCAACCACGACAGAATGCACACTAATGGCATGAGCCACTTGTGCCGCTGCTTCGGTATTAAAGGCTGGAGAAGAAGCCAACATTCTGCCAAACAGGGCAATATCCGCCGCCGTATGCTTTTTGCGTAATAACGCCAGTTCACTGTCTTCAGGCTTGGTTTTGCGTTCAGCAATGGTTACAACCAGATCATCAATTAATTGACGCTCTTCATGGCTGAAATGCGCTAACTGTTCAATCTCCAGTTCTTGCAGTTCATTGTCCTTATTGGCTTTCTTGAGCTTACCAAACTGTTCTGCAATCAGCTTCGTCCACTCCATCGCGTCTTTCTTGGCAATGCCCTTTTCGCGTAACTGGTTAAAGACCTGAACACCCATTTCTTTGGTGCGTGTACCGATATGCCCTTTGAGACTGTCAGCAAATACTTCGGATGTGCGCCATGCCCGTTTCAGGCTTTGGGAAGAAACGCGCAAACGCGGTTCACCGCCCATCATCGCGGTTTTAGGACGACCCAAATCATCACGATTCAAGTTAGCGGGCGGGTAAGAGGTCAACAAATGCAATTGAACAAAACGGCTCATAAAAATCTCCTTAAAATGCGTGAATTACGCGGATGTCTTTTCGGGTGTATTCGGGAAGTAAGCAAATGCCCAATCGCGTTTGACCTTATCACCCCAGTAATAAACGGAATTCGCCACGTCATGCAGATTGGCTTTATTGCCCAACATACGCAGGACGCGAATCATCGACACGTACAAATCGGCTCGGTCACGCTGGATCAATCGGCGGAAGCGCAACTCGCTAACCACCGGCGGACTTCCTGCCATTTGCAGTGCCAATGCCTGTTCTGGATGGGTGTGTCGGATATGTGCCATCAACCCCAGTACAGCGGCTAAACGCACTTCCCATTGCTCGTCCTCTTTGAAAAAAGGCTTGAAGCGCACGCAAGCACGGTGAAACGCGGGTAGGAGAATCACATCAGCCACCGTTTCAGCACGGCGTAACTCGGCACGATCACCGTTACGCTCTTGCAAATCAGTCCACCATTTTTGCAGGACTTCCCCTAATGGCTTGTCTGCATCGAATTTACCTTTCATGCCGCCTCCTTCTTGGATTTGCTGGTTTTACTGGCTTTCTTTTCATTGATCGGGAGCTGCAAGGCTTCCTTGATTTTTTTGCTGTAGCACAACGCCGTTAGCTTACTGCGGGCATCTGCCACCCGACGCGGGTTTGCTTGCGCGATGTCACCCCGTGCTGCCCAATAATCAAATAAATCGAATGCCGCTTTGCGTAAAGTGTCATGCCATGAATGCAAGACGGTTTGATCTGTGCCATCGACTAACTTGGTTTGAAGGGCTTTTGCTGCTTGATAAAACGCGATTTCGGTGTGTTGATAGAAACTTTGCGTCAGAAACGACACATCACCCTTGGCATCGCCCGGACGTTTGAACCACGCATCTTTCACACAAGAACGCACGAAACTGGCGAACTCACTGGATGCTTCTGTTAGCACCTGTACCCGTTTGATAAAGCTGGGGCGAATGGTTTCGGGAATAGTAAATAGCGGAAAAGTCGTTTCATACCAACAGCGGGCTTTCATGTTGTCCATGTCGTAGCCAAAGGTGTACAAAAGTAATTGCTCACCTTCCGGTGTTACTTGACGGGCACGCTTAACAACCACAGCACTGAATTGGCTTTCGCTGTCTTCAAACAATCCCAGCCAATGCTGATAAGTCATGCCACCCGGTTGGGGATGCTGTGGTAACAAATCCCCGGTTTTATTCAGTGAATAAGGACTCAATGGGTGTTGCCAAGCACCGACATAATTCACGCCGTAGTTTTTGCTCTGGTACTGTGTCACCAAGGCATTTGAGGCTGCATTACAAAGATCACAATGCCCGGATAATTCCGATTGCCATTGCACCCGAATCCGGCGAGGCATTCCCCAATACATCTGCAAGGGATTCACATCCAGTGGCGTGGTTTCTTTACCAGAATCTTTCTCACTGGTTCTGGTTTTTGCCATCCAAGGAAAAATATCGGCTAGTTCGGTTTTATCCTTATCACCCGTCAAGGTACTCAGTGTTTGCCGCTCCAACACATTCAGCCAAACACTGCGCCAAAGATCATTGGGTAAATCGCTGTTTTCATCCAGAACAACCAAAGTTGTTAAAGGGCCGCCGCCACGCAAAGAAGTCCGATGTCCTTGTCCACCGCTTGGCGCATTCGTTTGCAATGAGAACAAAGCAGTCGCGGCACAACACGGACAAACCTGTTCAACCCGTCCACGTTTAATGAAATGATCTTTGTTTTCTTTAACTGTGTTACCGCCGGGGGAATCAATCAGTAGCTCTGCAATACCGTTAAACCCTGCTCCTTCTAACGGTTCGAAGTCTTGCATGAACGAACCTTTTTCACCCTGCAATGCAAACGCATCAGCATACGGCTCAAACTGTGCTTTCAAGACATCTGGCGTAGGCGGCTCTTCCAACCAATCCAGCCATTGATCGTGACTGGCAGGCGTGGCGGCTGTTTGCAGCAAGCCAATCAAGAACTGCATCAATGCCCCATTGAAATCCGGTCTTGGCGCATTCAAGGCAATCACTGGGTCATCGGCTTCTGTCAGTTGCCAGGGCGCAATGAGTGCTTTCGCCCCACTCTTACGCCGTATAGGTATCCACGGATCGTTAATCAGATTCATGCTTTGCATCCTTTTTTACGGGTTCGACATCTGCCATCAACCCAAACTTTTCACTGTAAATAAAACGTACCGTTTCTTGCTTGGCGTTCCGTGCAACGCCTTGCCAGTTATCACCTGCAACCGATTGAAGCGGCAGCAATACGCCCCATTTCCCTTTGGCTGGCAAGTTGCTCACTTTGAATTGCTCAAGTGCCTCTTGGGTCAGATCAGGGATGGCGGCTTCTGCTGTTATCCAGTAAGTACGCATGGATACCGCACTCAATTGCCATTCATGATCCTCGCTATCTGACCAAGGCAACAACCCGCCATCCTGCCACTTGGCGAGATACACCATGGTCGTTTCCTCACCCAAGCGCGTTGGGGTTTTGGCTTCATCCCACCAGCGATTGGTCGAAGCATCGGTGTAACCCACCTCCATCGACAAAGCATTCAATCGGGCAATACTGGCATCGGCACGATCACCGCCTTCGGCTTCATTACTGCGGTATAACAGGGTTTGTGGAATGTCATCCTGCATATCCACGCCATACACTCCTTCAATCAAATGCCGTGCATCCTCCGGCATCTGAAACTTGCCCTGTTGGTGCAACAGCTTGGCGGTCAGCCACAATTGCCCGTGGTGGTCGTACACCTTTTGCGCATTCGGGAAGAAATCAGCAACCCACCGCCCTGTTGGAGAGTCGGTCACTTCGGGAGCATGAATATGCAAAGTAACCGCACCCCGCTGATCATCGCTATGAATCCGATTGCCCAGCGCATCGCGGGTATGCCGCCGCAAACGCCCTGCCCGTTGAATCAACAAATCAATCGGCGCAAGATCAGTAATCAGCGTATCAAAATCCAAATCCAAGGATTGTTCAACGACTTGGGTAGCAATCAGGATTTGCCCGCGCCGTGACTCGGCAGTGCTGCTTTTGTCAAAGCGTGCCACTACGCGCTTTTCAATGGTGATGCGATCCCCCAAAGCATAACGGGCATGGAACAAATCCACCTGCCAATCAGGATGTTTCACTTTGATTTGCTGGTAAGCCTCGATAGCATCCTTGACTGTGTTGCGAATCCAGCAGGCGCATTGCCCCTGTTCAACAGTACGGCTCAGTAAATCATCAATGGCTTGCCGTTCTGACAGGAACTGAACATTCACCTCACGCTTAACACTGGCACGAGTGGCTACCACTTGCTCACGCAAGCCTTGCGCGTTAAAACAACTCACCAGTGGATAAGATTTATCATCGGTAGCCTGCAAAACGGGTTTACGCCAGCCCTGCCCCTCGGCATAAGCATTCAATAAGGCTTGGCGTTGTTTTTTCGGCAGCGTCGCAGACAGGAGAATAACGCTACCGCCAGCGGCTGCATGAGCGCGAAGCAAAGCACATAACAATTCGTGCATGTAGGCATCACACGCATGAACCTCATCCACTAACAAAGTCTTGTTCACCAATCCCAACAAGCGTAGCGATTGGTGACGCGCTGGCAGAATAGCCAATAACGCTTGGTCAACCGTGCCAATACCAATGTCAGCCAACAACGCTTTTTTACGGTTGTCTGCCAGCCATGCATTGCAATGTGCGCCCGCTGGAGTTGTACCATCACCGTAGTTGTCGGCTGTCGCAGGCATTTCAGGGAACACTGATTGCCGAAAATCCGCCGACATATCGCTTGCCCCATGCGCCAGAATCAAGGATGGATTTTTACCAGTAGCAAACAACCTGCGGTAGACATCTTTCATGCGTGAGTACATGGTGTTGGCTGTCGCCATCGTCGGCAAAGCGAAATACAAGCTATTACCTTGTCCAGCTTGCATCAGACGATGTGCCAACAAAACCGCCGCTTCTGTTTTGCCTGCACCCGTCACATCTTCCAGAATGAACAGGTGCGAACTGGCGGGTAGTTCCCATTCTGAAACCATCTGTTGTAAAGGCGTTGGTTCTGGGATTACGTGCGGTTCAACATCAATCAAATCAGCCAACGTCAAGGATACGGACGGCAGGCAAGACAACAATTCAGCCTTTTGTATCGCCTGTTCTGCCTGCTGCTTTGCTTGCTCCCAATACTCACCCAACGGCATCTGTCGGCTTTGATAGGGGAAAAAATCAGTATTAGAACCCAACCAGTCACTCAACACCGCCAAGCCAGATAACCACCACGAAGCCAGTTGAATAGCTTCCGTACTACAAGCAGGGAAAACAGGCATTTCATCAAACAGCAAGGGGATCAAATCATCCAGAAATGCTGTAGCCGCTGCAAAATCGGTGGTTTCATCAAAATCATCGCGAGGTAAACGGTTGGTGGTCGGCTGTGGCGGTTGCCCGTGATGCCCAACCATTGCCCCCATCCAGAAATCCAAAACATACGGGGCAGATTCGCGGCGTTTCGAGCCTGCGCCTTTTGGCATGATGCCTTTGTCTTGGAATTGCTGACGCAGATGGTTTTTCCACAATATCCAGCCTAAGGAATCATGGCGTAGCCCATATTGTTTTTGGCTGGTACGCTGTTGCAGTGTTTTTAACACATCCGCATTCAGGCTTTGGAAGCTATCGGCAAACTTGCCAATGTCGTGTAAAGCGAGCAGGAACGTAAACCACGCAATAAATTGCGGCTTGTTCAAACCTGTTAAACGTAAGAAATGATTGAGATAAGCATGGTCTTGATTGAGTAGTACATAGCCCACTGCCGCCACATCCAGCGAATGATACGGCAACAAATGCCATTGCGCCCCCGTCTCATCCAGCCCCGGTTTCGCCTTGCCCCAATACGAAAAATACGACATATTTTTTCCTTTAAACCAATACAGGTTACTCAACAATATTTTAAGAAAGCTAAAGCGGATTAACGCCATAACTTAATAAGCTAAGTACTAGTTTTTTAATGGATCATGAGTCATATAGCACCGTAAGTAATTTTAACCAGAGTAGTCATAGATACAAATTACTGGGTTTCAAGAATAGCTTACAACAAAGCTAATAAAGGAGTGAAGGGCAAGATATTAAAACCTTCATTGAGATATCATATTAAAAATATAAATTTTGCCTATTTTATATTTATTTTCAATGTATTACGGCAACTATAATTTTCTGGCTACGCATTAACAAAAAAACATTAACTGTTAGCAAGCAACTAATAAATAGCTGCTATAGCTTCTAGGAGGAGTATTTTTTTAAATCAAACCTTCAACCAACTGCAGATCCGCCTCCGTATCCACGCCCGGCCCAGGAATCGTCTGCGCTAAATCAACATGAATCCGATAGCCATAATATAAAGCTCGCAATTGTTCCAATTTTTCTAACTGCTCAATCAAGCAAGGCTCTAAGCGTGCAAACGCTTTTAAAAAGGTGGCACGATACGCATACATTCCCACATGGCGCAAAGCATAATCAGCAGCGGGATAACTGCCTGCTTTAGCTGCATCACGCTGAAATGGAATTGGCGCTCGACTGAAATATAAAGCTAAGCCATTTATATCTTTCACCACTTTGACAATATTCGGATCAGCCAATTCATGCTCATTTTGCAAAGGCGTAGCTAAAGTCGCAATCATCGCTGCAGGGTGGGCTTGCAAATTATTGGCGAGCTGATACAAATTTTCGACCGGAGTCAAAGGCTCATCACCTTGCAAATTCACCACCACTTGCTCATCCGCCCAGCCATAAATTTGTACCACTTCTGCAAGGCGATCACTGCCTGTTTCGTGGGTGCTTGAAGTCATGCAGACAGTCGCACCAAAGCCTTCACACACCTCCTGAATACGTCGATCATCGGTAGCAATGACAATGGTTTCAAAAGTTGCTTGCGCTTGAATCGCGCGCGCATACACATGCTGAACCAAGGGCTTACCTTTTAATAAGCGCAAAGCTTTCGCAGGTAAACGAGTCGAAGCATAACGTGTGGGAATGACTAAAACCGGTTTCATTCTGCCAAGCTCTCGACTTCTTCTTGAGTCAATTCACGCGCTTCTTCTTCCAGCATCACTGGCGTACCCTTTTTAATCGGATAGGCCAAACGCGCAGCCTTGGAAATCAGCTCTTGTGCATCCTTGTCATAAATCAGTTTACCTTTAGTCACTGGGCAAACCAGAATATCTAATAATTTCTTATCCATGTGCTGTTAACTCCTTAAGGCGTTGCAACAATTGTGTTGCAAACGCTGTTTTTAAATGGGCTTCAATCGGCAGATACCAAGCTTTTTGAATAATTTCTGCCGGAAAGTTTCGGCATTTTACCGCATCTTTCTCGGTCATCAGTATCCATAAATCATCTGCAAAGTTTAAATCGCTAGCAGCAAAAGCATGATGATCAGGAAATGGATGTTCAATCAGATTTAAACCCACTTGCTTTAAACTAGTGAAAAAGCGGGCTGGATTACCAATACCAGTGATTGCATGTACAGTCTGGCCGTTTAAATCACTCAAACTTTGCTGCTTAGAGCCTGCTAAGGCAAACAGTTTCGAGCCTAGCATTTGCATCGCATACTCTCCGCTTTTCGCAGTGCCATTCGCGACTACAAAATCACATTCTTGTAAGCGTTGGGGCGGTTCACGCAAGGGCCCTGCTGGTAGACAATAGCCATTCCCAAAGCGCCGCGCACCATCCAACACTGCAATTTCCAGATCACGCTGCATGCGATAATGCTGCAAGCCATCGTCGGCAATCACCAGATTACAATCCGTTTGCGCCAACAGATGCGCGATTGCTGCATTGCGTTGTCGGCCGATCACTAAAGGCACGGCGGTACGTTGCACAATCAGTAAAGGTTCATCGCCGACCTCACTGGCTGAATCCTGCGCGCGCACTAAATGCACTGCTGTCTGCTTGCCACCGAAACCACGACTCACTACGCCAGGTCGATAACCTGCTTGTCTTAAGCATGTAATCAGCCAAATGACTAACGGCGTTTTCCCCGTCCCACCCACGGTGATATTGCCAACCACGATAATGGGAACTGGAAAGTCTTGTTGCTCTAAGCTGAGTTTGACACGCCGCCGCTTAGCTAAATAACAAAACAAATAACTCAAGGGACTTAAGACAGCACGGGCAAGGGGTCGATTTTCGTACCAAACTGACTCAATCCAGCCGCTGAGCCACTGCTTAGCCGCACTCATGTTGGCACTAGCTCAGTGAATTGCATCGCATGTAAGCGGGCATATTGACCATTCAAGGCGAGCAATTCGGTATGTGTGCCCGTCTCAATAATTTCACCCTCTTGCATCACTAAAATGCAGTCGGCGCTTTCAATCGTCGACAAGCGATGCGCAATCATGAAGGTAGTCCGGCCTTGCAGCAGATGCTCTAAACCGGCTTTGATATGCCGCTCAGATTCAGTATCTAAAGCCGAAGTAGCCTCATCTAAAATCAAAATCGGGGCTTCCGATAAAATCGCCCGTGCAATCGCTAAGCGCTGGCGTTGTCCACCTGAAAGCAAGACGCCATTATCACCAATCAACGTATCTAAGCCTTTCGGTAGCTGTTCAATAAACTCCAAAGCATGCGCAGCTTCAGCCGCTGCCCGAATCTTTTCTAAGGAAGCTGACTGCATTTCACCATAAGCGATATTGTTCCGAATTGTGTCATTGAACAGCACGATATCTTGCCCAACATAAGCAATCTGCTTACGTAAATCATGCAGACGCAACTCAGGCAAAGGAATACCATCTAATTCAATCTGCCCGCTTTGGTAATCGTAAAAACGTACTAACAAATTCACTAAAGTGGTTTTACCGCTCCCTGAACGCCCAACTAAAGCAATCTTTTGCCCTGCATTAGCCTTAAAAGAAATACCTTTTAAAACTTGCTTATCAGTATTGGGATAAACAAAACCTACTTGCTTAAACTCGATATGACCTTGGCAATGCTCAAGACTCCGCGTGCCTCTATCTGCTTCAGGTGGTTCATCTAACAATTGGAAAATACTTTCGCCTGCGGCAATGCCGCGCTGCAATTGGCCATTTAATTGGGTCAGATTACGTAAAGGTGTCAGCAGCATAATCATCGCCAAAATAAAGGACATGAAAATGCCGGGGGATAAAGTTTCTAAAGTGCTTTCCCGAGTGGCAATATACACAATTGCAGCTAAAGCAACTGCGACTAAAAACTGCACCAATGGAGTTGATAGCAATTCAGTCAATAAGCGCTTCATTTCCAGCTGCATATTATGTTCATTCGCCTGTTGAAAACGCTGAGATTCGTAATTTTCACCATTAAAAATTCGCACGACTTTATAGCCCTGCACCAGCTCATTACTAATCTGCGTCACTTCCCCCATTGAGCTTTGCACCTGCTGGCTTAAACGTCGCAAGCGTTTGGTAGCATATACAATCACGATAGTAATTAAAGGTAGAATAATCAACAAACCTAAACTGAGCTGCCAGCTGCGATAAAACATTAAAGCGAGCAAGCCAATAATAGTGGCTGTTTCTTGAATTAACACAGTGATTCCGCGGGTGGCTGCTGTGGCTAATTGATCGGTGTAAAAAGTCAGATGCGAGAGTAATTGCCCGGCACTATGCTGCTGAAAATACGGCACTGGTAAGCGCAATAAATGGTTGAAGACATCACCACGAATTTGCTGTACGACACTACGCCCAACGAGTCCCATGAAGTAGCCGGACACAAACATGGCAACACCACGTAGCAGGAAGATGCCCATAATGCCCAAAGGCAACCAAGCAATCACTTCAGGGTCACGCTGGAGGATGGCCTTATCTAAAAGTGGCCCCATGATATAGGCAAACAGTGGCTGGGTGACTGCCCCAACCAGTAAACCCATCACTGCAAACAGCAAATACGGCCAATAGCGCAGAGAATAACTGGCTAAGCGTCGATAGACTTGTAAACCAGTGATTCGTTGGGTTTCGGACATGCGTGCTACTTCTGCCGCTCAGCTTGAGTAGTCGCCATTGAGAAATTGGTTAAACCTAAACGCCCAGCAATATCCATCGCCGTCACGACCGCTTGGTAATTGACATTCGCATCCGCAGAAATCACTAAGGAAGGTGTGCCTTGTAAGGTATTTAATACTTCAGTCATGGCTTGGAACAGAGTCTCAGGTTGAGTATTTAACACTTCGCGTCCATTTACATAATAGCGGCCTTGGCTGTCAATCAGCAGCTCGATTTTATTCTGCGTATTTTGTGGCTCTGCATTCTTGCTAGCGGTCGGCAAAGCAATTTTGAGCGCAGCGTTATGATTAAAAGTGGTGGTCACCATAAAGAAGATGATCAACAAAAACACCACATCAATCATCGAGGTCAGATCAACATCGACACTACTGGATTCGCGAGTACGGAACTTCATACCTAGCCTCCACTCGCCATACGCTGGCGCGCGGCTGCAATGGCCGCCGCCGCTTTTTCATTCGCACTGGGTTGGTTACTAGCAACACTGGGCGTTGGACGACGGCTATTCGTTTGATTAACCATTTCAATCAATTTAACCGCTGCTTGCTCCATGCCAAATACATAATTATCCACTTTAGCTTTTAGCAAACGATGAAAAATAACCGCCACTAAAGCCACGACCAAACCGGCTGCCGTCGTAATCAAAGCCTCAGAAATCCCCCCAGCTACCGCTGCTGGATCGCCTGCCCCGGCTTTAGAAATTTGGCTAAACGAGCTGATCATACCGAAAACTGTGCCCAACAAGCCCATTAACGGCGCAATCGAGCCAATGGTAGCTAAGGCGGGTAAATAGCGCTCAAGGCGATGTACGGCATGCCGTCCAGCTTCTTCGACATTTTCTTTCATCACATGACGCGGCAAATTGCTGCTGGCTAAGCCAGTCGCTAGTACGCTGCCGACCACTGAACTTGAACCTAAATTATCAATCGCATTAGTGGAGACTTGGCCGCCTTCAGCCAGTTTACGTGCCATTTCGACATCAGCCGCAGGCATGACTTTACTTTTGCGTAAGGCCCAAAAGCGTTCAAAGATAATAGCCAGCGCAATTATTGAGGCAAGGATGATCGGAATCATCATCACGCCGCCAGCTATAATTATTTCTAACATGGGTTAAGCCTCGTACTTTTTATCAATTAGCCTAAGAATATTACTTGCCCATTTTCCCGACAAACGCTGAAACCTTCGCTGAATGCTGAACTTTCCCTGACTCAGCGGTTTAAAGCAGCATCCTGCAGCCATTGCGCGACATCTTTGGCAAAGTAGCTAAGGATACCATCCGCTCCCGCGCGCTTCATCCCTAATAAAGCTTCTAAAACGCAGGCTTTTTCATCAATCCAGCCATTCATGCCCGCTGCCTTGAGCATCGCATACTCACCACTGACTTGATAAACATAAGTCGGTGCTTTGAATTGGTCTTTCACCCGCCGCACAATATCTAAATACGGCATGCCGGGTTTGACCATTACCATATCTGCGCCTTCTTGCAGATCCAAGGCAATTTCCCATAAAGCCTCATCGCTATTCGCTGGGTCCATTTGGTAGCTGTATTTATTGCCTTTACCCAAATTCCCCGCCGAACCGACCGCATCGCGGAACGGGCCATAGAAGCTGGAGGCATATTTTGCCGAATAAGCCATGATACGTGCATGAATATGGCCGTCACGCTCTAACGCCTCGCGCATAGCACGAATCCGGCCATCCATCATATCCGAAGGCGCGACCACATCCGCGCCCGCTTCGGCATGGGATAAAGCTTGCTTGACCAAGACCTCAACGGTTTCGTCATTGACGATATAACCTTGCGCATTCATCAAACCGTCTTGTCCGTGCGAGGTGAAGGGATCTAAAGCCACATCGGTCATCACACCTAACTCGGGTACTGCCTCTTTCAAAGCACGGATAGCGCGTTGGGCTAAACCATTGGGGTTATAAGCCTCTTCCGCCTTGTCGGATTTTGCTTCCTGTGGGGTCACTGGAAATAAGGCCATTAACGGCACGCCCAATTTGGCCACTTGCTCAGCTTCTTTGACCAGTAGATCAATACTTTTACGCTCAACACCGGGCATCGAAGCCACCGCTTCCCGCCGATTACTGCCTTCCAACACGAACACGGGATAGATTAGATCATCCACCGTTAATTGGTTTTCACGCATTAAACGCCGCGAAAAATCGTCTCGCCGCATCCGGCGCATCCGCGTTAAAGGGAACCTACCGGGGAAATCAGCCATGAGTCAGCCCTGAGTCAAGATAAGAGGTGCTTATTTTGCCTAAAACTTCGCAAGCTGACTAGGACTAGGCTCTCACTCAATGGGTTAATGCTGTTTAATGCACGGTGGCGGGGTTGTCACACTGGCGCGTCGCCGCTTCGCGGCGTTCCCTGTCGCCACCCCCACCACCCGTTCCCTACGGCAAATGGGTGCCAAACGCAAGGCTTTGAGAAATCAGAAGATTAGTAAGCAGAAATCAGTATTCAGAAAACAGCAATCAGCAATCAGCAGCCAGGGAGAAGGCACAAACTCGAAACCCCAGAGAGTAGCTACGAATAGTAGGAGGATCCCAGTCACGAACCGCACAACGCAGATAATCAGTGGAATCGCCCCAAGAACCGCCGCGAATGATGCGTAAAGAATACTCATCCCAACTATCCCTACACCCTTCTTGCTCATCCCATTGAGCATAGGAAAAGTCCGGCGAACCGGCTTTCTTTCCCGACTGGCTACTCGTCCACTCCCAGACATTACCCGTCATATCATGCAAACCAAATGCCTTGCCCGCCGGAAATAAGCCTACTGTTGAGGTTCGCCCCAAGCCTGTATCCTCATAATTTCCCAAGGCAGGCTCAAGCTCATGCCCACAGGCATACCGCCAACCCGCGCTGCCACGGGCAGCATATTCCCATTCAGCCTCTGTCGGCAAACGTACCTTGCCTTGATACCCCCCTTGCACATTCAACCACTCACAAAACGCCAAAGCCTCATACCAACTCACCCCCACTACCGGATGATTCGGGTTATTCCACTGGCGCTGCTCCCAGAACCACGGCTGACGACGAGTTTTTTCGCCTGCCAACCAATCTTCATAAGCTTTTTTCAAATCGGGTTTATCATTCAACAGTGACAAATCCGCTTTTTCCCCTTGCCACCACTGATAAGCAGCTTCACAGGTGTGCCAATAGCGCTCTGTTTCATAACCGCCCGCTTCAACAAAGCAAGCAAACTGTGCATTGGTCACTGGATAACGACTCATCTGGAAAGATTGCACTGTCACCGCATGGGCAGGTTTTTCATTAGCATAGCCTTCCTCCCCCTCAGTCCCCATCAGGAAGCTCCCGCTCTCAATGCTGATCCAACCAATATCGGGTAAGGTTTTATTCTCGGGCTTCACACCAATATGTGGACGTGGATCACCCAGCTCACCCAACAAGCGTCCTGCTTTAGCACGCAAAGCCACCGGAAACTGATAACCACCCTCCACCAGATAAAGCAAATGCTGTTGCAACTGCTGATTGAGCTTGCGGTATTGCTTCGATTGAAAACCCTGTAAGGGCTTTTGCTGCTCAATCATGGCACGTGCAGCCAAAAATAGTAGCTGCCATTCCTCTTCAGGGTAATTCGGATAATCCAGTGTTTCGGGTGCGTAATAACTCAGCAAGAACGAAAATACATCAGGCTTGCTATTACCTGCGATTTTGGCACTCATCAGCAACAGGAAAACTTCGCTCCACCACTGTTCTTCGCAACGCAAGCGGGTATCCATCGCATCCTGCCAATCATCCTGATCCGTAATCGCCAACGCTGCGAGATAAGCCTGAAACCAACGGTGGTAAAATTCAAAACTGTTACCCTCACCCGGACGCAAAATACCACTGCGGTAGCGGATAAAATCTAGCAAGTTGTTGGGGTTACAGTCGGGTGAAAGATGGTCTGCAAATAGCCCTTTGATAGCCTGATCCTCAATTTTCAGGGTCTGCTGGTCGTGTGCCGCCAAGGCCAAAGCTTTTAAAGCCTGTTTTCGAGTGGCCTCAGTTTCCTTCAAGGCGCGGCGCTCAAAATCTTCCAGCGGATAATCCGGGTTTTCACGACGGCTACGCTGTGTCCAGCGCTCCAGCATCAGGGCAATGGCTTTATCGAACAGTTCAGCACGGGAATGCGGTAAAATACCGGCTGCAAAATGCAACGAAGTCAGCAAAGTCAACATCAGCGGTAAACGGGCAAAATCCAGCAAGTCTTCGCGGTCAAGCAAATCTGCAAACAACTGGTGGGCTTCCTTTTGCGCCGCTGCGGGCGTGTAATCGCGGGCATCCCGTAGCAGCAGATACCAGTTATTGATGAACTGCTCCACTTGATGATTCTGCATCGCTTGCAGTTCCAAACAAGGGAAAGACTCCAGCCAATAGGCATGCTCACGCTCAAATACATATGGGCGGCTGGTGATGATCATACGTGCTTGCGCCCCCAAGTCTTTTAGCAAGCAGTCGATAGCCTCCAACATTTGGGTACGCAACCCTTCTGCTTCTGGTACTTCATCGACACCATCCAGCAAAATCAGCCCTCGTTCCAGCAAGCTAGGCTTGAGGACTTCCCAAGTGGTTTTACCCGCTTCCACCCCGACTAAGGCCGTTACATTGTCTTCCATAGCCTGAAACAGCAAGTTATCTGCACTTAATGACTTTTGCTTGCCCAACCAAGCAGCAGAACGCAAGCGCACCCGAATGACTGGCAAATAACGAAAATCTTTCGGCAGTTTTTCATTCAGCTTATTGATATGTGAGCCAGAAACCTGCCATGCCAAATTATCCATAAACATGCTTTTACCAGAACCGGCCTCACCCAGTACCATCACGCGCTGGTATTTGTCTTCTGCACTGGCCTGCATCAGCGGTTTGCGTGATTCACCCCGCAAATGTAATTTGCTCTCTCCATCGTCTACCGCACGCTCGCTACGGCAAGGGCTAACATCCATTTCCTGATACACCACTGGCAAGGTCACACTATGACGGACACTGCGGGCATATTCGGTGAACTTCTCATCCACCAGCGATAAATCAATACGCTCACAGGAGCGATGCAAGGCTTCATAGTAAGCATTCAACAGTGTTTTGCTATCTTTCGGGGTAGTTTTCTGGGCTTTGAGGAAACCAGCCACCGCCACCAAAAAACTACCGCCCCCTGCAATACCGGCAACAATCTGCACCATATCCCGGATTCTGGTTCGCTCGATTGCATCCATTCCCCAAAGCCATAGCCAAAAGCTAGTGACTGGCTCAATCAATAGCCCAACCAACAAGGCCAACAGCACTCCCCCCAAGGCAACAATCCATCTACGTTTTGACACGAGCCATTCCTCACATCATTTTTTAAAAAATCGAGCTAAAGCTTAATCTGGCCGATAAACGGTAGTTTTGCAAATAGAAATACCCGTTTCTTAAGTTCACATTCTTTGCCTCCACCCCAATCCACGCTAAAGTACTTACCCATCATCTCTGCTAGAGAGCACTATGCCAGCACCCAACTTCAATCCTGACCGTGAACAATTGCTTAGTGCCTTACAAGCCATTCGCCCTAAGCCTTTAATCTTGACTAAGCCCGAAGAACTGAAGCCTTATGAATGCGACGGTTTAAGTGCGTATCGGAAGCTGCCGTTAGTGGTGGTCTTGCCGGAAACGCTTGAACAAGTGCAAGCCATTTTAAAGATCTGCTCTGCACAAAAGGTGCCGGTGGTCGCGCGGGGCGCAGGCACTGGCTTATCGGGTGGAGCCTTGCCGCATGAACAAGGTGTGTTATTGAGCTTAGCAAAGTTCACTAAGGTTTTAGACATTAACCCCGAGCGCCGTACTGCCACGGTGCAACCCGGCGTGCGTAATTTGGCGATCACTCAAGCCGTCGAGCATTTAGGACTGTATTACGCGCCCGATCCGTCTTCACAAATTGCTTGCACGATTGGCGGCAATGTAGCGGAAAACTCGGGTGGTGTGCACTGCTTAAAATACGGTTTAACCGTGCACAATATTCTGCAAATTAAGCTGATCACGATTGAAGGCGAACTGCTTACCATTGGCAGCCATAGCTTAGATGCGCCGGGTTATGATCTATTAGCCCTAATGACTGGCTCGGAAGGCATGCTTGGAGTAATTGTCGAAGTCACCGTTAAATTGCTGCCTAAGCCTGAGCGCGTGCAAGTGCTGCTGGCTGCTTTCGATGAGGTGATTAAAGCCGGTGCTGCGGTCGGAGCGATTATTTCTGCGGGGATTATTCCGGCTGGTTTAGAGATGATGGACGGCCCTGCCATTCAAGCCGCTGAAGATTTTGCCCATGCAGGCTATCCCACCGATGCAGCGGCGATTTTACTCTGTGAACTAGATGGCACGAATGCTGAAGTTTCTGAGCAGCTGATGCGGGTACACGATATTTTGCTTAACAGTGCAGCTACGGAAGTACGTACCGCCAAAGATGCACAAGAGCGCGCGACTTTCTGGAAAGGACGTAAATCAGCCTTCCCGGCAGTGGGGCGTATTTCGCCTGATTACTACTGCATGGATGGCACGATTCCGCGCAAGCATTTGCCGCAGGTTTTACAGTCGATTAATGAATTCTCGAAAGAATTTGAGTTGGCCGTTGCCAATGTTTTTCATGCAGGCGATGGCAATTTGCACCCCTTGATTTTGTTTGATGCCAATCAGCCGGGGCAATTGGAACGTGCTGAAGCCTTTGGTGGCAAGATTCTAGAATTATGCGTGGCGGTTGGGGGCACGATCACCGGCGAACATGGCGTGGGGATGGAAAAGATCAATCAGATGTGTGCACAGTTTAATAGTTTAGAGCTGACTCAATTTCATGCCGTGAAAGCGGCCTTTGATCCTGAAGGCTTACTTAATCCGGGCAAAGCAGTACCGACTTTACAACGTTGTGCTGAGTTTGGCGCCATGCATGTACATCAGGGGCAATTACCACATGCAGACTTGGAGCGCTTTTAATGAGTGAACAAGATTTGAGCCAAACATTGCAAGCACAAGTTCAAGCGGCTTATGCCACCGGCACTGCTTTAACTATTCAAGGCGGTAATAGCAAAACCTGGTATGGCAACCCCACTCAAGGCGCAGCCCTTAGCCTTGCTGAGCACAGCGGTATCCTCAATTATGAACCGAGCGAATTAGTCATCACTGCGCGGGCAGGTACGCGCTTAACTGAATTAGAAACTGCTTTAGCGGCAGAACATCAGTGCTTAGCCTTTGAACCACCCCATTTTGGCACCACTGCTACCCTAGGTGGCACAATTGCCTGCAATTTTTCTGGCTCAGCACGCCCTTATTTAGGGGCTGCACGCGATTTTGTCTTGGGTTGCAAGCTCATCAATGGCCAAGGCGAAATCCTTCAATTTGGTGGACAAGTCATGAAAAATGTGGCGGGCTATGATGTTTCGCGCTTAATGGCCGGTGCTTTAGGTACGCTCGGTGTGCTCTTAGAAGTTTCGCTGCGGGTGCTACCTAAACCAGAAACTGAGCTAACCCTAGTCAAAGAATTAAGCGCTAATGCAGCAATTCAACAAGCTAATGCTTATGTACGCTTAGCTTTGCCGATGAGTGGATTTGCACAGCTTGATGGCCAAGCTTACCTGCGCTTAGCGGGCACTGCAGGCGCGGTTCAACAAGCCAGAGCAACTATCGGTGGAGAACTATTGCCTGACGGTGCAAGCTTTTGGTTAAACTTGCGCGAGCAGCAATTAGCATTTTTTCAAAGCCAACAAAATCTCTGGCGCTTATCCGTACCTGCGGATACGCCTGTGCTTGAGTTAAACGGGCAAACGCTTTATGACTGGGGCGGTGCTCAGCGTTGGCTATTCAGTGATTTAGAAGCCGCAGACATTCGCGCAGCCGTAACGAATATAGGGGGTCATGCGACTCTATTCCGTCAAGCAGCACAGCAGGCTCAAGCGACTGAGAGCCGCTTTCAGCCTTTAGCCGCTGAATTACTGCGCTATCATCGCCAGTTAAAACAAGCCTTTGACCCCAAGGGTATTTTTAACCCCAATCGCTTATATCTCGGCCTATAAAGAGAAGTACTCATGCAAACTAATTTAAGCGAGCACTACCGTCAGAGCGCGCAAGGCCAAGAAGCAGAAGCAATTTTACGCGCTTGTGTGCATTGTGGTTTTTGTACCGCCACCTGCCCTACTTATCAGCTGTTAGGCGATGAATTAGATGGCCCACGCGGGCGCATTTATCAGATTAAGCAAATTCTTGAAGGTACTGAGCCGACGGCTACCACCCGCCTGCATTTAGATCGCTGCTTAACTTGTCGTTCATGCGAAACGACTTGTCCTTCTGGGGTGAAATACGGACGATTGGTGGATATTGGCCGAGAAATTATTGAAAAACAAACTGAGCGTCCGCTGTTTGAAAAAATTCAACGTCAAGCTTTACGTGCCGTTCTACCCTATCCGCAGCGTTTCCGCTCTTTACTTGCACTTTGCTATTTAGTTAAACCTTTACTACCTAATAACTTAGCCAAAAAGCTTCCTCTCCAACAAGGCAATCGCTTTCAATGGTCTAGCAAGCCACAAACCCGCAAAGTTCTAGCCTTCGATGGCTGTGTGCAAAGTGTAGTAACGCCTTCAACCAATGCAGCTGTTTCACGGGTTTTGCAAAAGCTCGGTATTGAATTAGTCAGTGTGCAGGAAGCCGGTTGTTGCGGTGCAATTAGCCAACATTTAGCCGCACCCGCAGAAGCTTTAAACTTCATGCGCCGCAATATTGATGCTTGGTGGCCGCATCTTGAAGCGGGTGCCGAAGCGATTGTAATTAGTGCTAGTGGCTGCGGAGTAATGCTGAAAGATTACGGTCATTTATTGAAAACTGATCCCAATTATGCAGCTAAAGCTCAGCGTGTTTCAGCGCTAGCTAAAGATATTAGCGAGTTGTTGCAAGCGGCTGATTTTGGCAAAACTAATATCCCTGAGCACTTAAAACGGGTCGCCTTTCACAGCCCGTGTACTTTGCAGCACGGCTTAAAACTCAATGGGGTGGTAGAACGCATTTTACAAAAAGCAGGCTTTGAATTGACTCCGGTAGCGGATGCGCATTTATGTTGCGGCTCAGCAGGCACTTACTCCATCCTACAAGCTGAACTTTCGCAGCAGCTTTTAATTAATAAATTGACTGCTTTGCAAGCTCAACAACCGCAAGTGATTGCCACGGCCAATATTGGCTGCCAACTGCATCTAGCGACCGGCACTAAATTGCGAGTAGTGCATTGGATTGAGCTATTGGATGAAGCTTTATCGACCGATTGACTAGACTAAAATCGCAGGGGTAATTAGGCTCAGTGCCTTTTTTCTGCTAAAAATGCCTATCTTCGCTCGCCATCAATACTTGTTTAAAGGAAATCTACATGAGTAATGAGCAGCTCAGTAAAAAGCTGGATAATTTAGCTTGGTTATTAGATAACTCGATTAAAATCCCGGGCACTTCTTGGAAAATTGGCCTTGACGGTATTTTAGGTTTGATTCCGGGCGTAGGTGATTTAGCAGCCGGTGGCTTATCCACTTATATTCTCTACCAAGCGGTCAAACTCAAAGTTCCCAAAGTGATTCTCGCACGCATGACTTTGAATATCTTGCTAGAAAGCGTGATTGGCGTAATCCCAGTGTTTGGTGATCTATTCGATTTTATGTTCAAAGCCAACCAGCGCAATGTCGATTTAATGCGTCAATATGTCTTAAACCCCAAAGACACCGCCCAACAAAGTACCCTTGCCGTGGTCGGCGTGATTGTTGCGCTCTTTGTAGTGATGGGCTTAATGGTTTGGGGAATGTTTGCACTAGTCGCGGCGGTTATTCACGCCTTTTGATCTTTTAAAGAGACCTGTTAGCGCAGGTCTTTTTCTTGCTCCAGCCAAATATCAGCGAGCATATTAGCGATACTATCTAAGTGCACTGAATTAAACGTAGCATTATCTATATTAAGGCGCTTTCTTAATCTGAATAAACGGCCACGTTCAGGAAAAAATCGGCTTCTCACCCATTCATTAGATTCTTGAAACTCTTGTTCATAGGCCAGATAAAGGTCATCAGACAAAATGTATTTTTCGTCTGAAAAATACTTTTCCAAGTAAGCTATAATCTTCCTTCTCAATGCAAGCCTTGGTCGTTCATCTAAATTAGGAATACGCTCATTAATTCGACGTAATAACTCCAAGCCTAATTTAGAAAGTCCTTTATTTTCGTTCTTTGGTTGAATAAATCCATGAGAATCGTCTAACCCAACTAAAGCCAAAAAGTCGTCTAATACAGAATTATTTAATAAAAAGGCTTTTTCAAACAATCTAATTTTAAGGCATTCCTCACCAAAAACACTGCTAAATAATTCAATGGTGGCTTTATGATTACAGATACGGTTGTAATTAGCTGCTTGTGGAAAATGTGGAATTTCTTTTTTGGAACCACTTTTGATGCTAGTCGAATATAATGAAGCTGCCACTTGAACTGGGTCTCTAATATAAAGAATAACAGAGAAACTCGTAACTCCTAAACTTTCTAGAGTGCTTTTCAAGCGAACCAACTCAGAGTAGTTGGTTAACCTTGATTGAATATGCTCAGAACTCAACACAAGAGATTTTACTTTTTTATTAGCTAACTCTGCTTTCATTCCCTCAACAATGACTGACTGTAGCTGCTGCAAATCAGCATCGGCATTAATCTTTTTATTCGCTGTCCAACGATCTCTTCTATTCAAATCGTAAGCGGCAACTACTAACCATAGATTATTCGGATACCCTGCACTTCTTAAATATCCAAAACCCAGAGACTCCAATTTTTCAGCATTCAAATGTAGAAAGTCTTGAATTAAAGTAGTGCCCGTTTTTTCAGTGCCAATATGGAGATAACAATGCATAGAATGATATTTAGAATAGTTAATCAGACAAGGTAGTTAAAACAGTCAATAAATCGTTGTAAAGTAGTTTCGATCTTTGTGTCAGACAGAATTGCATGGCCAAGCACTAAGTAGATCGTTGGTCTTCCTGTACTGGTAGATATATCTAAGTACATAACACAGCCGAATTCAGCTGCTTTTAAAGTTTGACTCAATTTGTTGGCATCAAGCTCAAGCTTCAACTCAAGCAGCAAATTCATCCCACTCTGCGAAGGCACTATTCTAACCAAATCAGCAGCCTGCTGCTGCAAATATTCGCTACAACGTCTGCGCCGCTCATTATAAATCGCTCGGGTACGCGCTAAGTGCTCGCCAAGATAGCCATATTGGATAAATAAAGCGAGCTGCTGTTGCAGACTGTAGGCGGGTTGCAATCCTAAGGTATTGATGGCTGAGCAAATGGCGGGGGCTATCGCTTTCGGCACGACCATCCACCCCAAGCGCAAATCGGGTAGTAGCAGCTTGCTCATCGTACCAATATGAATGACTTGGGTCGCATAGGGATGAGTCAGTAACGAGGGAGTAGGATGCTGTTGATAGCTATATTCAGCCGCATAATCATCTTCAATCAACCAAACCGACTGCTGCTGGCTGTACTGCAACCAAGCCTCGCGGCGCGGTGTACTCATAATCGAACCCGTAGGATATTGGGCATTCGGCGTTAGCACCGCAAGCTTAGCGCGAATAGTTTCAGGTACTAAAGCGCCTTGCGCATCCAAGCCAGTGTAATGCAAATTAAGCCCCGCTTGACGCAAAGCACCTTCCGCCCCAGCCCAGCCGGGCTGTTCAATAATTCCCAAATCACCCGCTTCCGTTAATAGATTCGCGAGCAAACTCAAAGCTCCTTGTGAGCCGGTAGTAATCATTAAACAGCTTAAATCATCAATTTGAATACCACGGTATTGAGCTAGGAAATTACGCAGACTAAGTTTGAGCGACTTTAAACCCGCCTCACGTTGATAAATACCTTGAGTTTGCCGCCACGCTTCCCGACTTAAGCTCAGCCATTGTTGATGCGGAAACAAATTCAAATCGGGCAAACCCGGCGTTAACGCTAAGGCTGGCTCTTGGAGGTAGTGCCGAGCTTGGGCAATGCGCTGACCTCGGTTAGATAAAACTAGATTTCGCTGCACCGCTCTGTTTAGGGTACGTGGGGTTTGCTGATAACAAACTTGCGTTCCACCTTTGCCAAACCCTGCGACCAAACGATCAATACGCAGCATTTCATAAGCCTCTACAATCACCCCACGCGAGAGTTTTAAGGCTGCAGCTAACTCTCGACTGGCCGGTAAGCGCTCCGCATAAACGACTTCGCCGTGCATAATCTGCTGATGCAGCTGCACATAAAGCTGGCGCGCCAACGGCACGGCTTGTTCACGACTTAACTGTAGTTGCTCAAGATTGATGGGCATTTATGGTCTATTGATAAAGCATTTATGGCTCTTTCTATTAAACCATAAAAGCATCTAGGCTAAGGACATTTTTAATGGAGAGTATTTTAATGGCAAGAACTCGTGACCAAGCACCCAGCGCCCGCGCAACCGTGAAACAAACCGCAGCACGGGCTGATTATGAAGCAGAAACCGTTTATGCAATTATTGATCAAGCCTTAGTCGGGACCGTTTCCATCGCTATGGATGGGCAGCCGTTTGCGCTTCCAATGATGGTCGCACGCATTGATGATCAGATTTATCTACATGGCTCACGTACTTCGCGCATTATCAAGCATCTGACTGCAGGCAATGAAGTCTGTGTGGCCTTCACGATTATTGATGGTATTGTGGTCGCACGCTCTGGGATGAATTGTTCCGCCAACTATCGTTCTGTGGTGGTGCATGGCAAAGGCACAGCCGTGGAAGGTGCCGAAAAGGCCGAGCTATTACATCAAATCACTTATACGATTATTCCCGGCTCCAAAGGTGATTATCGCGAACACTTGCCCGAAGAACTAAAGGCGACTTCACTCATTCGCATTCCCTTAAATGAAGCCGCGTCTAAAGTGCGTGTCGGTGGCCCGAAAGATGATAAAGACGATGTGGCTTTACCGCATTGGGCTGGCGTGATTCCGTTAACGCATGTGTATGGTGAACCGCTGCCCGCAGCAGATTTACCAGCTGGAATTGAAACCCCTGAATATGCTTTGAAATTCCCGCTAAAGAATTAGCCCTGAACAGAGCAAGCTTACGAGCTTGCTCAAATCGGTGGTAAAGCGCCTTTCAATAAGACTAAAGCACCAGTTTCGGTGCGTAAGCGCCCGTGATACAAGCCTTTTTCAGCAAAATGATAATCACCGGCTTGCAGTTTCAAATCACCCAGCCACAAATCGCCTTCGAGCATTAAGCACTCTTCAGAAAAAGGATGCGGATGCCCCTGCATTTCAAAGCCGGGGGCTAAGCGTGCTAAATAAGTGAGTAAGCCCGAATCGCCTTCTTGATGCAGGATTTTGATCTTCGCACCCGCTAAGGGTTCGAGCCATTCACCTTCGTGTGCACGAATCGTCTTGAAGCCTGGTTGGGTAGCCGCTTCTTCAGCCTGAACTTGGTCTAGAAGCTTAGTGTGCATCCTTGCTTTGAGCGCAGCGGGCAGCGGATAAGCTGCTTGGTTCTCAGCTAATAATTCAAAAATATCCTGTTCTAGCCCGTGGTACATACTTGATTTTTCATTAATAAGATTATTCATAAATACCCCCATGCGGGTATGTGGTCGTCAATGCGGTACGCAGTACAGCCTGTGCGCGCCGCAAGACCGTTTTAACAGTTCCAAGGGGCTCTCCGGTATAATCTGCAATCTCTTGATGGCTCATGCCTCGATAAAAAGCTAAGCTAATCCACTGACGCTGCTGCTGATCTAAAAGTTTCAAAGCGGCTGCTAATTGCTCAGTGTGCTCTAGCTGAGTCAGTTGTTCGAGTTGACTTAAATTCCGCTCATCAGCGGCATCAAAATCTTCGGCAATCGGGAGTTGTTGCTTGGTTGCAGTATTTTCTCTACGTAAAGCATCAATTGCGCGGCTATGCGTCATCATCATTAACCAAGCCAAAGGTGTGGATTGACCCGTTTGATAACTCGCCCGATTCCGCCATGCTTGTAAGTAAACATCATTCACTATCTCTTCCGCCAACGCTGAGTTGGAAGTAATCCGCATTGCCAGGCCAAACACATAGCTAACCGTCAGGTTATATAGGCGGCTTAGCGCCTCCTGCTCGCTGTGTTGCATACGCTCAACGAGCGCATAAAGTTCGGTCTGATTATTCACTACTAATGGCTACTTAAGGTAATAAAACTTAGCTTAACATAGACAATTATAGGCATTCTAATTAGCGTAGTGTGTTTCAACCGATATTCCGCCTTTATACCAATACAGCCGTATCAAAGGCACGTTCTACCAACCAAATACTGGCTAGGACAAAAGTTAAAGCTGCTGTTCCATATAAAATCGGTACTTGATAAAACTTGGTAGCACGCAGCAGATACGCCAGTGGAAAGACTAATAAAACTAACATTAACTGCCCCAGCTCCACCCCGACATTAAAGCCCAATAGCGCTTGAAGCAGGGTTGCTTGCGGCATCGACAGCTCACTCAGCACGCTCGCAAACCCGAAGCCATGCAGTAAGCCAAAGCCAAAAGCTAGCCACCATTGATCATGCTTCACCAGCGGGTAAAAGATATTGAGTGCCAACACAATAATCGACACAGCAATCGCTGATTCGACCCAGCGTGAAGGTAAGCTAACAAGCTCCAAAGCGGCCAAGGATAGTGTAATCGAATGCGCCACCGTAAAAGCCGTAATCACTTTGAGCAAATTCCAGAAAGCAGGCCGAAAGCTCTCCACTTGCTCCCAACGAGAATCTTTCACTCGAAGTACGGCGGGCAAAATCAGCAGGCTAATAAACAACAAATGATCTAAGCCAAGCCCAATGTGATAGATACCCTCCCCCACATAACTCACAAAGGTTGACCAGCCATTGTTTCGCTGTGGGGATAGACTTAACTGCGGTTTGTCTTGCGAGAAAATCATCGAACTAGCCGCTACACCTGTACGTTGATCGACTAGAATCCCGCGATGCGTAGGGTCAATGTCGAAGAGTAATTGGTAATTAAAACCCAATTGAGCATTAGCAGCTAAGGAGCAACTGGGCTGGAGCATCAATACCGCATAAGCACCGTCGGTATGCTCATCAATCTGCATTTGCTGCAAGCTCAAACGACAAGCCGTGTTATCTTGCTGGAGCTGAAAACGGCTTAAAGCATAAGCGCTAACCGCAGTTTGCTGCTGTTTAAGCTCGCCCCAAGTCACTTGCCCATCTTGGTTAGTATCGACACCCACCGCCTGCTCTAAATCGCGCAAGGCAATATCCCAACGTAACTGGCCATCTGCCTGCAAAAACAAATAGCTATCGCTGGGTTTATGCGCAACCGCATTCGTACTAAGCAGCACTGAGCAAACTATTAGGAAAATTCTCAAGCAAATTTTCATGAGGCCTTCTCCGCAGGAATTTGCGCTAAATACCTTTCAAAGCGTACATCTTGCTGCTTAGTTTGCTGCAACCAGCTTTGTACTTCACGGGCAGTTACCAAATCTTGATTCGCTAAAGCCGCACGCAGCAATAAAGCGGTATCTTCCGCTTCTTTTTGCTCAAGCCAATTCGCTTTAGCCAGTTCAAGCGCTACTTGTTTATCATTCTCAAAACTCAGCAAATACAAGGCTTCGTCACGTTGATGTAAACTGCTCTTGCGTAAACGCGCTGCTGCATAGCGCGCCTTTAATTGTTCCCGATAAATTTGAGTTTGCTCAGACTGTTGGGCTTGTTGGCTAGCTAAGGCTAAACGTAGCAGCAGCGCATCATCATTACTTTTATCCTTGAGTAGGCTCAGCACTGCTTCAGGGCGCTGTTCACTGAGCAGAAAATCGCTATAAACCCGCAATAGATAATTATCCCGAGGCGGCAAGGCTAAAGCGCTCAGAAAATGTTGCTCAGCAACTGGTGTTTTGCCCATCCGCCAAGCGATTTCGGCCAGATTGGTGAGCACCCATTGTTGGATTTCAGGGGCTTGATTAGCCGCCTCAGATAATAAGTTCACCTGCAATTGATAAGCGCGCTCGGCTTGCCCGGTAAAGCTCAAGACTTGGCTAAAGCAGAGCGAACCGTACCAAGTCGAAGCTTGGGTGGTTAAAGCACTGCAAGTTTGCTTAGCAGCCTTATAATCACCTTGCACCCATTGCACCACCGCTAAAGTCAGCCATGCTTGGCTAGAGCTAGGCTGTTCACGCACCAACTGCTTTAAATCTTGTAAAGCAGCGGCGTATTCATGTTGGTGTTGGCGCAAAGTGGCACGTAACAATAAGATTTCAGGTGGCGGATTTGTAGCTTGCAACCAAGGCTGCAACAGAGCTTCTGCATAGCCGTAATAACGCGGATCAGATTCAGTTCGGCCTAATTCAACATACAGCCGCGCTAAACCTGAACTAGCCTCAACTGACTGGGGATCTTGCGCTAACACCGCTTTGAATTGGCGAATTTCGGCTGAGTTAGTTTGTAAAAAACTTGGCAAGACCGTAATCACAGCTTGATCAGATTGCGGGGTATACGCTGCCGCTGGTAGCGTCGGGCTCAAAGCCAATACGCAAAGGATGGAACAAGCAAGACTCCAGCGTGGAATAGGTTTATTATTAATGTTGCGCTTCATCTTAATTACTCCATCCTTGCGGATTGACAGTCTGTGACTCGCTTAAGGTTTAGTTAGGAGAACCCGCTAGTGGAGTCGTGAGATAAGGGAAACTCGCATTAAATTGCTCAGCGCTTTGCATAACACCATCGGTGTAAGGCAGATTACCGCTAGCAGCTTGCTCCGGTGTGCACAAATTCAAACCTAAATGGCAGAGTAAACCCATCGCAACACGGATCTCGGCATCCACCACATCATCCCCAGGGCGACGACCATTTGGGAAGCCTGCTGAGTCACCTGCCGCTACGCCTAAGTTTTTCTGGTCAGCTTTAGCAGTCGGTGCAATATTCATATTCAGGCGTACCATTTCCCCCACTGAACCATTTGCATTCACACCTGTTAAGCCCGTCAAAAAGGCTGCTACCAAATCTGGGCGACCTGAGACCGTTGGCGCTTGCACACCAAATAAAGCATTCAGCAGCACTGGCAACGTTGGCTTAGTCACATAATCAAGGAATTGGGCATCATCCTTAGGCTGGCTAGCATTGAAACGATTTTTATCGGGCAAACCGATGACAACTTCATTCACCAAAGGCATGCCTAAACGTGACACTTGTACCCATGGGCCTTTCGTAGTTTGCACTTTTAAATTTTTCGGGGTTTCTAACAAGGTGCTAGTTTGCGGCAAACTGGCGGTGGTCCATAAGCCAATAATGCCTGTACCGCTACCTTTTAAGCAGGCAATCGGCACTTCTAAAGCAATCGTGGTGACATTTTTATCTTGCAGTGCATCTGTTTCACTGTTGGCTTCACCCAGTGGATTGGTATTCACTAAGTCGAAAATTTCGCCGAGATTGACTGCGAAGGAATCTTTACGTTGCCCAACAAATACCTTGCCCACTTGCGCATTCGCAGGGCAGCCATTCAAGCGCACTTTTTGAATAAAGGTATGGGCATAATGTTCGTAAGCTTGGGTACTAAAAGTCTTGCCGCCGATATTATCTAAAGGCTTGCCAAAGAAACCACGATTAGTGTCGGCATTCATCGCCTTCATTGGCTCACCCGTGCGGCGATCACCTTTGATTACATTCAGGGTATAAAACTCGCGGAAATTAACAGCGCTTTGATCTTGTTTAGTCACCGGCCCCACATTGATTAAAGGTACTGGAATATTTTTACCATCAATCGGTAAAGCTATCCCCTTGCCTGCATTGCCAAGCTGCTGGCTAAAATCGAATTGGAAGGTTAAATCTTCTTTAGCATCACCATTATTATCGACATGAATTTCATAAATCGCATCGGGCGACATGCTGAAATAATTCGGCCCACCATAAGCATCTTGGAGTGGATTATAATTGGCGATCAAGGTCACGAACCCTTCACGCCCCGCCTCATAACTGCGGAAAGCATAAAAGTCGGTGGCATCCACTTTTGGGTTTTCAGTAATAAAGGGGGCTTCACGATGGCTAGAAGCTTGCACAGCGCTGGCGATAGCTAAAGCCAAGCAAGTCATTGGCAGCATTATTAATTTTAGTTTCATGGCGGTTTCCTCGATGGTAGTGATTAAGACTTAAGTGTTTATGAAGTCACTTAAGAGTCATTACGCAGCAAGGGTGAAACTGGATTTGAAAATTTGCGGGACGAGCTAAAATCTTGAGCTTATTGTGTGAGTTAAACAGGCAGCTTGCAGGAAACTGCCTGTTTATCAAATTTGCCTTAGTACATTGCACGCGCTGCTAGTGCAAGCACATGCGCTTTAATATCGGGCGGCCAAGCGGTAATCTGTTCTTGTAGCTTGGCTGAGTCGCTCGCATACAAAGCTCTTAAAGCCTCTTCATACGCAGGCAAATCACCCGCCATGGCTTGCATGAAACGATAACAAGCCTCTTGGGCTTGGCGCTTAGATTCACTGTCACTATCTTCCGCACGCAGCGCCTGTTCGACTAATTTACGTAAAGCGACCGATGCACCACCTGATTGTTTACTCAGCCACTCCCAATGACGCGGCAACAAGGTAATTTCCTTAGCGACTACGCCTAATTTCGGACGGCCAACCGATCGAGGTTCATTAGTTGGTGCAGTGAAGCGCGCTTGTACCTCAGCTAAACTACCGCGCCAATCTACATCCATCAGTCGACTCGTTTGGGCATCAAAGATCAGCACAGCGGCTTGGTCTTGTGCACTCAAGTTATAGATGGATTCAAGTACCGTGGGCGGAGCACCTTCAGCGAGACAGGTTGTCCCAGAGAAAGCGATCCATTGCTGATTAGCTTGCGATGTCATTTCAGTTGCTTAGTTATTTAAAGCAAGCATTTTATACGGGTAAAAATAATATAACAATATTACCCGTATAAAATAAATGACAGCGTGCTACCTGTGAGCGCTCAAATAGTTATAAATTTCAAGGAGAAAGGCTGCTAAAAATAATGAGCTAGCGTTAAGGGGACTTGAAAACACGCAAGCTTAAGCCGTATTAACAACTTAAGCCTTGGAACTAAGCAAGAGCTATTCGCGCCCTTCCTGCAAATGATAGCTACGCACACGCCGACCATCAGTTTCTACGGAATGCAGGTGCACGTCATAGCCCCAGAGACGATGCACATGGCGCAAGATTTCATAACAGTCATTGCTCAGTGGACGGCGATTATGCATGTGGTGATATAGCGTCAAAGAACGGTCGCCACGAATATTAACACTTTCCACTTGAATATCCGGCTCTTGCGAGCTGAGGTTATATTGCTGGGATAAAGTCTCACGCAGCAAGCGATAGCCTTCATCATTGTGAATCGCTGTGACATCAATCACGTTGCGCCGATCATCATCTTGCAGCGCAAAGAAGTGGAATTCACGCATAATTTTCGGCGACATGAATTGCAGAATAAAGCTTTCATCACGATAGTTACGCATCACCTGATTCAGGGTAGTAACCCAATCCGAGCCTGCAATATCCGGGAACCAGCGTTTATCTTCTTCGGTAGGTTCCTCGCAAATCCGCCGGATATCTTTCATCATCGCAAAGCCGAGTGCATACGGATTGATGCCAGAATAATAGCGGCTATCAAAATCCGGCTGCATCACCACATTGGTATGTGAAGTCAGAAATTCGATCATGAAGCCTTCATTCACCAAGCCTTCGTCATACAGCTCATGCAGAATAGTGTAATGCCAGAAGGTAGCCCAGCCTTCATTCATGACTTGCGTTTGGCGCTGTGGATAGAAATATTGCGCCACTTTACGCACAATCCGCACAATTTCACGCTGCCAGCCTTCTAGTAGCGGTGCGTTTTTCTCAATGAAATACAGGATATTTTCCTGAGATTCTGGTGGGTATTTAGGAATTTCGTGGTGCTCATCCACCTGCGCTTTCGGTGGCAAGGTACGCCATAAATCATTGATATGTTGTTGAATATATTGTTCACGCTCTTGCTGACGCAAAGCTTCTTTAGCCGCTGAAACCGGTACTGGGCGCTTATAGCGATCCACGCCGTAATTCATCAGTGCATGGCAAGAATCTAACAACAGCTCCACGGCTTGCACGCCATAACGTTCTTCGCATTCGGCAATATAATTCTTAGCAAATAATAAGTAATCAATGATGGCCTCAGCATCTGTCCAACTGCGGAACAGATAATTACCTTTAAAGAAAGAATTATGCCCGTAGCAAGCATGCGCAATCACCAACGCTTGCATAGTGAGAGTGTTTTCTTCCATCAAATAGGCAATGCAAGGATTGGAGTTGATCACAATCTCATAAGCTAAGCCCATGCGCCCGCGGGAATAGTTCTGCTCGACATTGACGAAGTGCTTGCCATACGACCAGTGATTATAGAAAACCGGCATCCCAATTGAGGCATAAGCATCCATCATCTGATCAGAGCGAATGATTTCAATTTGATTGGGATAGGTATCTAAGCGAAATTTGTCACGGGCAATCCGGGCAATTTCGCGGTCATAGGCCTCGATGGTTTCAAAGGTCCATTCTGAGCTAGTCGAGAGATAATTTTTATTCATCACACCACTTACTCCATGACCATGGTTTTCTTAAACAACTCACGGAACACCGGATAAATCTCTGAATTATCCCGCACCCGCTGAATCGCAAAGCGATCTGCATAATCACTTTCTAAATGTTGATATAGATGCCATAAACCCTGTGGGTCACGATCACCAATTTCGATATAAGTGAAATACTGCACATTCGGCAAAATGCCATCGACTAAAGCTTTATGGCAGCGCTGATTATCTTCCTGCCAGTTGTCACCGTCTGAAGCTTGTGCACCGTAGATATTCCACTCATCCGGTGCATAGCGCTCATTGATAATCTCAGCCATTAAAGTTAAGGCACTGGATACCACCGTACCACCAGTTTCACGTGAATAGAAAAAGGTTTCCTCGTCTACTTCTTGTGCTTGGGTATGATGGCGAATAAACACCACTTCAATATGCTCATAGTTCTTTTGCAGAAACAAATACAGCAAGAAGAAAAAGCGTTTCGCGGTCTCTTTAATGTCCTGCGTCATCGAGCCTGACACATCCATCACACAAAACATCACTGCTTTGGGCGAAGGCTTTGGCACACGAATATGCAGATTATATTTCAGGTCAAAATCATCAAGGAAAGGCACGGTATTCAAACGGAAGTTTAAGCGGTTCAACTCTTCTTCTAACGCTAAACGCTCGGCTTCAGTGAGTTTTTGCTCGTCCTCATCGGGCTTTGCAAGCTCTGCAATAACTTCACGCCGACGCTTACGTGCTTTACCACTTAAAGCAATCCGGCGAGCTTGCGCGCTACGCATGGTACGCACGATATTAATTTGGTTGGGATTGCCCATCTCGCTAAAACCTGCGCGATGGGTTTCAAAGGCTTCACTACCGGCTAATTGGCGTTTGACCATATTCGGCAGGGCTAAATCTTCAAACAGGTATTCGAGAAACTCAGCCTGCGAAATTTGGAAGACGAAATCGTCTTCGCCTTCGCCGGAATCTGAAGCCTCGCCTGAGCCAGAACCACCACCGCCCCCTGAAGGTGGGCGCTGAATACGGTCTCCTTGGATAAACTCTTTATTACCGGGGTGGACAATATCCCGCTGCCCCCCCTGACCATGCCGAAACACTGGCTCGGAGATATCGCGCTTTGGGATAGTCACACTATCTCCACGCTGCATATCGGTAATATTACGGCGGCTCACAGCATCCGAAACCGCTTCGCGGATTTGCTCATGATAGCGCTTCAAAAAGCGTTGTCGATTGACTAAGCTTTTGTTTTTGCTATTTAAACGACGGTCAACAACATAGGCCATTACGGCGCTCCTTTGGACAGTCCATTACTGTGACTTACGTACCCGCAAATACCATTCTGCTAACAAGCGCACTTGTTTCTCGGTGTAACCGCGCTTCATCATCCGCTCAACGAAATTATCATGCTTGCGTTGTTCATCAGCCGAAGATTTCGCGCCATAAGAAATAACAGGTAACAAGTCTTCGGTACTCGAGAACATCTTCATTTCAATCACGCGGCGCAATTTTTCATAGCTGGTCCAAGCTGGATTCTTGCCATTATTATTCGCACGCGCACGTAAGACGAAGTTGACGATCTCATTACGGAAATCTTTCGGATTGCTAATGCCAGCAGGCTTTTCGATTTTCTCTAAATCTGAATTTAAGGCAGAACGATCTAAGAAGTCGCCGGTTTCAGGATCACGATACTCTTGATCTTGAATCCAGAAATCCGCATAAGTCACATAACGGTCAAACAGATTCTGACCGTATTCAGAATAAGACTCTAAGTAAGCGGTTTGGATTTCTTTGCCGATAAAGTCGACATAGCGTGGCGACAAGTATTCTTTAATAAAGCTAATGTAACGTGCTTGCACTTCCGCTGGAAATTGCTCTTTCTCGACTTGACGTTCCAACACGTACATTAAATGCACCGGGTCAGCGGCCACTTCAACGGCATCAAAGTTGAATACTTTCGAGAGAATTTTGAAAGCAAAACGAGTTGACAAGCCAGACATCCCCTCATCCACACCCGCCGCATCTTGATACTCTTGAATAGTCTTGGCTTTCGGGTCGATGTCTTTTAAATTCTCACCATCGTAAACACGCATCTTAGAATAGCGATTGGAGTTTTCTGGCTCTTTCAAGCGCGACAGAATCACAAACTGCGCTAACATTTTTAAAGTGTCTGGTGCACAGGCTGACTGGGCTAAAGAGCTATTAAAGAGTAGCTTCTCGTAAATTTTGATTTCTTCAGTTACACGCAAGCAATACGGGACTTTTACAATCGACACCCGATCAATAAATGCCTCGTTATTACGATTGCTTTTGAAGGTTTGCCATTCGGATTCATTCGAGTGCGCCAAAATCACGCCGGAGAAGGGAATCGCACCAATACTTTCAGTGCCGTTATAATTACCTTCTTGCGTGGCGGTCAATAAGGGATGTAACACCTTAATCGGTGCTTTGAACATCTCGACGAATTCCATCAAGCCTTGGTTAGACAAGCACAGGCCACCTGAGTAGCTATAGGCATCTGCATCATTTTGTGGGAAGTCTTCGAGCTTACGAATATCCACTTTACCGACTAAAGCTGAAATGTCTTGGTTATTCTCATCGCCCGGCTCAGTTTTGGATAAAGCGATTTGGTTGAGACGCGAGGGATAACGCTTGACAACTTTGAACTTCGTAATATCGCCGCCAAACTCTTTCAAACGCTTGACCGCCCAAGGCGACATAATGGTGCGTAAGTAGCGACGCGGAATACCATAATCTTCTTCTAAAATCGCACCATCTTCTTCAGCATTAAACAAACCCAGCGGTGATTCATTCACGGGTGAGCCTTTAATGCAATAAATGGGTGCTTTTTCCATTAAGGCTTTTAAGCGTTCTGCCAAAGAAGACTTGCCACCACCGACCGGCCCCAGCAAATACAGGACTTGTTTGCTTTCTTCTAAGCCTTGAGCAGCGTGACGCAGGAAGGAAACAATCTGCTCGATCCCATCTTCCATGCCATAAAATTCTGAGAATGCAGGATAACGCCGAATCACTTTATTGGAAAAAATCCGGCTCATGCGTGGATCACGTGAAGTATCTACCAATTCAGGCTCGCCAATCGCCCACAGCAAACGCTCAGCACCCGTTGCATAAGTCATTGGCTCTTTTTTGCAGAGTTCAAGGTATTCTTGTAGGGTGTATTCTTCTTCCTTTAATGACTCATACCGTGATTGGTAATGACTGAAAATACTCATTTTTAACCCCTTCTCAGCTTAGCTGATCCGCTAAACCTAGCCAGCTGACTTTGATTGAAATGCAATAACAACTTGAAGAATGTCGACCATGGGTAGGGATTACTTTTGCATTTTTCATACCGAAAACCCAATGACCACAAAACACATGTAACGAAATGTTTAAGCAAATAACAAAGACATAGTTGTGTTCTAAATATTAGACTATCTAAACTGCAAAAGATTTTTACTGCGAGGGAAAAAGCCCACAATGCGCCCTTGTCATATTTATTTTATTTATTGTTGACAGCGATTTAGGCTGATCGAAGACCAAGCTGCTGATCACAATCTATCCACAAGACTATGCTCCAAGAGTTAAACATGGCATGAATAAAATCATTTATATAGTGTGTTTTCCACTCAGTTATTATTGAGTTTATTCCAGAACTTAGCATGTCGGTTTCGATAAGTATAAATTATCGGTGATTGCTTCCTCTCTTGAGGAAAATCGAGCTGAATAGTACCAGTCTCTACTGTGTTTAACACCTTAATTCCTTGAGACTGATAACGTTCAAGTACTTTGGGGTGAGGGTGATGAAAGCGATTAAGGTAGCCGCTACTCACAATGGCTAGTTTAGGTGTTACAGCCTTCAAGAACCGCATAGAGGAAGAAGTCTTACTACCATGATGCGGAACTAGCATCACATCGGCATATAAATTTGCACTCTCAGCCAACAAGACCTGCTCGGCAGCCTGTTCAATATCTGCCGTTAATAATACCGAATAAGCAGCATTACTAATTCTTAGTACACAAGCCTGATTATTCCTCTTTTCATGCTGAAGATTAGGCAGTGGATTTAATACTTCAAACTTAACTTCATCCCACAGCCAAGTCTGCCCCGCTACACAGACGCTTAACCGAGTGCTAGTAGCTAAGTGCTCGAAGTTATTAGCTTGATTGGTGGCTAATTCCTGAATCGGAAAATGCGCGAGTAAATAATCTGCACCACCTCGATGGTCATTATCATTATGCGAAACCATTAGAGTATCGATGGCAGCAATCCCCTGTGCACGCAGCCAAGGTGTTACCACCACTTCCCCCATATCAAAACCATAAGGGGATTTAGCACCAGTATCAAATACTAAGACATGCTTAGCAGTTTGAATCGCAGTCGCCAAGCCCTGCCCTACGTCCAATACACTTAACCGAAATTCGCCGAGAGCGGGCTTAGCAGCTTGCCAAGTAAATAAAGGAATTAAGCACAGCAAACCTAACCAACGCCCAGGCAAACCTCTTGGCAACAAAATGAGTAATAAACCCAGCAAAGCGACACTTAGCCAATACCAAGGAAGCGCTGGGAAGTGCATGAGTGCATTAGGTAATTGAGCCACATACTCCAAGCCCCAAGATAAAAGATCTAAAGCTTGACTAGCCCAGTGCCACATCACGCCAGCCAAATCTGCTGAAATTGGTAAGCAGAGAATACCCAGTAGAATTAAGGGTACGACGAGTAACGTAACCCATGGAATTGCGATTAAATTCGCAAGTGGCGAGTAAACCGGCAGACTTGAGAAAAAAGCGATATTGACGGGAATCAAAAACACTGACAACCCCAACTGTACCGTGAAGACTTTTACCCAAACTGATCGAGTCTGATGAAGACTCAACCCAGCTAATAAAGCCACTGAGCCAAACGACAGCCAAAAACCTATCGACAGTGGCGCTAGTGGATCTAGCACCAAAACCAAGGCTAAAGCCATCGCCAAGGCTGTACTGAAGGGAAACCGCTGTTTCAGCAATAGCCCTGCCAGCAAAATCAATACCATGATTAAGGAGCGTTGTGTCGGAATATTAAAGCCCGCAAGTAAGGCATACACGGTTGCGAACACCGCCCCTAGCATGCCGCCAGCTAAACGCGCGGGCAGCCACAAATACAAATTCGGAAATAACCACCAAACTAGCATAATTGGCAGAAAACCGAAGCTGGCTACCATCGCGATATGCAAGCCGGAGATTGACAATAAATGGGCTGTCCCGGTGGCTTGCAAAACTTTCCATTGCTCTTTACTAATTCCCGAAGTGTCTGCAACCGCTAAACCTTGAATCAAACCCGTGCTAGGCTGCTCTCCCAAAACTTGCGCAATGGCTTGGCTAATGCGTTCACGAGCAGCAGCAACCGAAAAGCTTGGGCTAGCTGCTAAGCGTAAATTCTCCTCCTGTGAACGTACATAGCCAGTGGCTAAAATTCGCTGCGAGAACAGCCAGCGCTCGTAATCAAAACCACCAAGATTCGCTAAACCATTCGGGCGCTTAGCACGCACGCCTAATTGCCAGCGCTCACCCGCTTGTAAATTCGGCAACACTTCTTGTTTTTGTGGATACCAATTCAACCGAATTAGCCCTTTAAAATCGGCGCCAAGAATAGGCTGACCGCCTACCGCTAAAACTTTATCTACCTTCAGTAAAAAGCTATAAGTGGAGGGTGTTTTTTCAGGGATATCCTCTACTAAACCAACAACTTGTAGATCCTGACCTTCCCAAGCTTGTGGTAATTGTGCTTGTAAAACAGAGTTAGCTGTCCAGCAAACATAAGAAAAACCTAGGAAAAAGTAGATTGTATACAGGAAACACTTGCACCTAAGGGGTAGCAACCCTAATAATCTGACTACTAAGATGGCAAGCGCTATCGCGATGATGAGGAGACACCAGCTCTTATCGGGCAGGTTGGTGAATAATGCCGATGAACAAATACCTAAAAAGCTGCTTACTGCAAAACCACGCATGCTATAAAGTTCACCGAATGTCCGTTAGTTGTTATTGGTTATGAATTAAATAATGCCAAAACGTTTTTTTAAAAAATTTTCGCCACATCCAGATACCATTACGCAAAATAAACATATGCGTTTTTTAGGTAACTCCTTGTTTTTGCCTGCACTTTGGCATTTTAATCGCCATAGTGTAGCTAAAGCATTCGCGATTGGTTTAGCCTGCATGTGGATTCCCTTTCCTGGGCAATCTATTCTAGCAGCTGGTTTAGCTATCCTGTTGCGAGCGAATATTCCGATGTCAGTCGCGCTGGTGTTTGTCACTAACCCTGTGACTGGGCCACCGATGTTTTATGGCGCTTATGTGATTGGCGCGCTTCTCCTCGATCAACCCCAAATTCCGCATTTTGAAATGAATCTGGAATGGCTGGAGCATATGCTTGGACAAATCTGGGAACCGATGGTCGTTGGTTGCCTGGTCGTTGCTATAGCATCAGCTTTATTAGGTTATTACGGTATTCAACTGTATTGGCGCTTTCATGTTCATCAAAAACTCAGAGCACGCCGTGAACGCCAAGATCAACCTGCAAGCTCTCAGATTCAGGCGATTATAGCCCCTACTCTTCAAACTGAGCGCAGCAAAACAGTTTCCACTAAGACCAATGAGGAGTAGCGCTCCTAGGCCAATTAAAGTTTTAGGCTGCTTGTAAGCGGCCTTCCACTAAGCGATACACCGAATCCATCCGCCGCGCCAGACTCAGATCATGGGTAACAATCACAAAAGCAGTCTGTAGCGCTTCATTTAAATTTTGCATCTGCTCAAATACTTGTTCAGCTGTATGCTGATCAAGATTACCTGTAGGCTCATCGGCTAGCACAGCATTCGGACGAGTCACCAAAGCACGTGCAATCGCAGCGCGTTGACGCTCACCCCCAGAAAGCTGCCCCGGCTTATGATCAAAACGTTTGCCTAAGCCAACTTTAGTGAGCATATCTTTTGCTTGATCAGTCGCGTCACTCACTTTTACTCCGCGAATTAATAGTGGCATCGCTACATTTTCTAAAGCAGTGAATTCCGGCAATAAATGGTGAAATTGATAGATAAACCCCAACGACTGATTGCGCAACAACCCACGATCTTTATCTGAAAGTTGATCCATGCGCTTACCCATGACTTCGACATAGCCTGTGCTAGGTAAATCTAAGCCACCCAGTAAGTGTAGCAAGGTACTTTTACCGCTACCTGAACTACCCACAATGGCAATCCGATCACCCGCACGTACCGTTAAATTAATCCCACTCAAGACCGGCACATCTAATTGCCCTTCTTGGAAGCGTTTACTTAAATCTTGGCAAGCGATGACGGCTCTGGGAGCACTAGAATTATTCATAACGTAAAGCCTCAGCTGGTTGCACTTTAGAAGCACGCCAAGCTGGATAAAGCGTGGCAATAATCGCCATTAATAAGGAAGAAATTGCAATCAAAATCACATCGCCTGGATTTACTTTCGACTGTAATTCACTAATTTGGTAAGCCTCGGCGGAAATAAAATGCGTATCGAATAAACGCTCTAGCCACGGCACGATTGTTTCTAAATTACTGGCAAGTAGCACACCCAGAAGCACACCTAGAATCGTCCCAATCACTCCAATCAAACTACCCTGCACCATGAATACACCCATAATGCGCGCGGGCGATAAACCTAATGTGCGCAAGATTGCAATATTCGCCTCCTTGTCGGTAACAACCATTACGAGGGTAGAAACTAAATTGAAGGCTGCCACAGCAATAATCAGCATCAGAATAATAAACATCACGCTTTTTTGAATTTGCAGTGCTTTAAAGAAATTACTTTGCTGATTCGTCCAATCCGCTATCCATAAATTGGGATAGTCATTAATCAGACGATTATAAATATCCTCAGCTACCATAGGCGCTCGCCACGCATCCCCTAAACGCAAACGCAAACCGGTGATGGACTCACCCATACCTAGAGCTTGCTGAGCATCTGTTAAATTCACATAGGCAAAACCGGTATCATAATTTTGCATATCAACACGGAAGATGGCTTTAATCGTAAAACGCTGCAAAACAGGTAGTTCACTGGTGTCCAGAATATCTTCAGTGGGGCTGATGAGAGTGAGCGCATCACCGACATCAACCTTCAATTCTTTCGCTAAGCCAGCACCAATCGCAATCCCATTACTGCCTGCAGTTAAGGCTTGCATATCGCCCTTTTCGACATGCTTGAACACATCCGCGACTTGGCTTTCTTGGACTGGATCAATCGCTTGTAAAAGTACTCCGCGTGCTTCATCACCTTGATTGAGCATCACAGGCTTTTCAATAAAGGCTGAAATGGCTTTTACATAAGGATAGTTTTGGATGGTCTCACGCAGTGATTGTGCTTCAGCGCTGTCGAGTTGAGCATCATCTTCAGAAATCGTCACATGCGCGAGCATTCCCAGCATGCGATCACGTAAGGTCACTTCAAAGCCATTCATCACAGAGAGGACAGTGATGAGAACCAGTACCCCAATCGCAATTCCCAGCATTGAGGCCAGCGAAATAAAGGAAACGAAATGGTTTTGGCGGCGTGCCCGCGTATAACGCAAACCAATAAATAGCTCCAGCGGTAAAAACGGCTTACTCATAACGTAAGGACTCCGCTGGTTGTACCGCTGCTGCGCGCCTGGCTGGATAAATCGTTGCTAGCACTGAAAAAACTAAAGCTGCGCCTGCTATCCACCAAACATCTGCCCAATGCAAATCCGAAGGCACTTCACTGATATAGAAAATATCCGCTGGGAAGATTTTAAAACCAAAAATACGCTCAATTGCAGGCACTATCGTTTCGATATTCAATGATAAAAGCACACCCAAGGCGACGCCGACAAGGGTACCAAAAATACCAATAATGCTGCCTTGAATCATAAAAATACGCATCACTCGACTCGGTTCCATCCCAAAGGTACGCAGGATCGCAATGTCTGCTTGCTTATCATTCACTGCCATGACTAAAGAAGCGACTAGATTAAATAAGGCGACCGCTACTACCAGGAATAAAATCAACGTCATCGCAATTTTTTCGGTTTTGACCGCGCGGAAAAAGTTACCGTGCTCCTTACTCCAATCAGCCACTTCGTATTGATTGCCAAGCTTGGCTTGGAGTTCGCGAGCGAGCGGCTGAGCAGCAAACAAATCATCCAGCTTTAAGCGCACTCCACTCACCTGCCCCTGCATTTTAAACAGGCGCTCAGCGTCTTCGAGGTGCACGAAAGCGGTCATATTATCGAATTCCTGCATACCAAATTGGTGGATGCCCAAAACAGTAAAACGCCTCAATCGAGGTAAGATGCCAGCGGGGGTTACTTGTACTTGAGGAACGACTACAGTGACTTTATCTCCGGGTACTACTTGTAAGGAGCTAGCTAAACCTGCACCTAAGATAATCCCATAAGTACGTGGCTTTAAATCCTTAAAGCTACCTTCTAATAATTTGAAGCCTTGTTCATTGACCTGATCTTGGTAATCGGGGTGAATGCCTTGCAAAAGGGTGCCACGCAGCAAATTGCTATTCGCAATCATCACTTGTTTTTGTACATAAGGCGCTGCACCGACCACGTGCGGCTCTTTAATCAATTTTTCGTAGTTTTGCATCCAGTCGGCAAGCTTGCCATCTGTCCCAGAAACCGTGACATGAGCCACTACGCCCAGTATTCTGTTCCTGAGTTCTTTCTCAAATCCGTTCATAATGGACAGAATCGTGATCAGCACCATCACCCCAAGCATGATGCCGAGCATGGACGCAAATGAAATGAATGAAATGAAACGGTTACGCCGCCGTGAATGTGTATAGCGTTGCCCGATGAATAATTCTAATGGTCTAAACATGGGTGGCGATTGTACCTTTTGAACCACAAAATCACAGCTTAAATTGCTGTAATAATACAGTGTCGTCGTTTTGGAGCACCCTAATGAAAACCCCAACTTGGCTCTTATCGTTTGCGATTTGCCTACCTTTGGCTCTTACGAGTTCTCTCCCCCAGCTAGCCCATGCAGAAAAAGGCGCAGTGCCTGCTGCTTTACAACATAGCTTTTACAAAAAGACCGCTTACCCGCGCCGCGGTGCCAGTATGCAACAAGTGCGTAAGCGCTTTGGCAAACCTACTTCCGTAAAAGTATCTCAAGGCAAAGTAAAGAAAAAATGGCCGAAGATTACCTCCTGGAATTATGGAGCTTATACCGTTTACTTTGAACGCAATCGTGTATTGCACACAGTGATTCATTAAAGCTTTCGCTTAAATTCCTCCAATCTCTTGATCTTTTAAGTCAAGAGATTCTGTTCAAAGCTTAAATCCCATCTGAAACCCATTGTTCACTACCCATTAAACTAATCGCCTTCCTTCGCCCTAAAAATGACCTGCTTAAATTAAGATTGTTACTTTTATTAACGAATATTCGCACAAACACTTGGCTACAAAATCATTCATAACCACTATAATTAACGAACACCAACAAACCCAAGCAGGGAAAACTTATGGATCGAGAAGCGGAGATCAATGCTCGCCTAGAAGCATTTAATCGTAACCCAGTAGCCTTCATGAATGAGAAGCCTACTAAATATGATATCAATGGCAATCCAGTGGCCGGAGCTACCCTGTTTAGCGCTAATACGATAGCGAATCGGGGCTTTGTAGAGGCGCGCGATATTGCTCGTCAACGTGCTTTAGCGGCTGCACAACAAGGCACAGCGCGTGCAGCTGTGGCTGCCAACGATAATGCAGCGAACCTAGTGGATGCCTTGCGCTATAACAAACTACAAGACATGGAAACGGCTAAACTCAAACAGGCCAAACTCGCTGAATCGCCTTGGTCGGATGATTATTGGGGCTTATATAAAGGGGTATTAGGTGCACGTTATGGCGACCCAGGCTTCCCTAATAGCGAAAACTGGAAAAAAAACTGGAATTATGTCGCAGCGACTCCTGCCGCCAACATTATCAAAAGTCGTAGTGCTTCACTGATCAATCGCCTTTCGCCTTCGGAGAAATATGATGCGATTGTGGGTGACCCTAGAGGTACGTTGACCCAAAAAATGTGGGCTGATGGCAAAAGCTTTTTTGATGCGACTGGCTCCGTTGAGTCGTGGATGGGAATTTGTCATGGTTGGGGGCCTGCAGCGTATATGCTGCCGCGTCCAAAAAAATCTATTATTCTGGTGACGCCTGAAAATATTCCCATTAAGTTTTTCCCAGCAGATATTAAAGCTTTAGGTTCACTACTTTGGGCAAATATGCCAGCCCGTACTCGCTTTATTGGTGGGCGCTGCAATGATAAAAATCCGGCGATGGATCAAAGCACAGGGCGGGTTATTTCTGCACAATGCTTTGATACCAACCCAGGTACTTGGCATTTAGCAGTCGTGAATCAGATTGGTGCAGCCAAACGTAGCATGGTATTTGATGTCACTTTCGACTACGAAGTTTGGAATCAGCCTGTGTATGGTTATAGCTATACTTACTTTAATCCACAAACGCGTAAGGCGACTACTACCTTAGCTCAAGCGAAAGTAGCAACGAGCGCTTATACTACTGACAAATTTAAACGCTTCCGTAACCCACAAGCCCGCTCAGTGGTGGGCATTTCTATGTTGGTTTCTTATGTCGTAGAAACAACGCCCACGCATCGCGAAGATGACCATCCTAGATATGATGCCATTCAGCAAGTTGCTTATGAGTACGACTTAGAGTTGGATGCGAATGATGTAATTGTTGGTGGTGAATGGTACCGCAATGAACATCCAGACTTTCTGTGGACACCGCCTAAAGCTACACCAGCACAAACTCGTTATGAAAATGCGGCGGCTGGTACTTGGGATGATGTACGTAAGGCCATACCAGCTACCTGGCGAGCAGCTGCATTACAAGCTTCTACCAATGACCGCGCACCTTTAGCCAAGATCGTTGAGCGTATGTTGGCTTTCTCGAATGGAACACCAGTACGAACTGCAACTGCTGCTCCCAATCCACCAGCTACACCCGCTAACTCTACTTCACGCATTGGTAGTTGGTTTAATCGAATTTTAGGCCGAGACCAATAATCTACCATAGCTGTGCTGTGGATTTATGTATCTACAGCTCAGCAAAAAACTCCTCTAGCTCTTTATAATACAAAGCAGCATCTTAAGCTATTTGTTGCTGATAGCCAAAATGCCCTGCCCTGCAGCCAACACAAATAAAGACTTAAAACACACTTTTGTAAGCCAAGCACCACCCAAAAAAATCTTTTGTACCAATAAAAAGCGGGGTTGATGTTTGCGACAACCCCGCTCGACAGTTAGCTGCCAGTAGCGATAGAAGGAGGAGTCAGGCAGCTGAGAGTGATCTTAAAACCAAATTTTATGCACCTGCAGGCTGCGGCATAAAGCCTCCTCTAGCCGGGAACATGCGTGCAATCAAGCTAGCTGTCGTCCCTGGACGATAAGGCGCTTCTTGCTTTTTATGTTTGTAGGTCAAACTTTCTAAACTAATTCCGTCTAAAAACTCAGCGACTTGAGCATCTAAGCCTACGAGCATGGCATCAATGTTAGCTTGGTTAGAACAAGCGCCTGCATCACGATCTTCACTATCGCCATGTGTTTCAATCGCACGTACTATATCGGCAATCGAGATGCGACCTGCTGGGCGACCTAAACGATAACCGCCACCGGGGCCGCGAATCCCTTCGACTAAGCCTGCATGGCGCAAGCTATAAAACAGCTGCTCCATATATGATAAAGAAATTCCTTGTTCTTTAGCGAGATTGCTTAAACGTAGTACCTTGCGATCGTTATGTAATGCCAACGCCAGCATCGCCATCACTGCACGTTGGCTTTGTGTTGTCAATTTCATCTGCCGTCTCCTATATAACGGTTTACTTAAGGCATGGAGAGAGTATATAAAAGAATAACATTAAGAAAAATTCGAATTTTAGACATATTTATTTCGTAAAAATCGAATAGTTTAAAGGAACTTTAACACCATGCTTAACTACAAACACCTTTATTACGTGCGGGAAGTTGCTACTGCGGGCAGCCTGACACGTGCAAGTGAACGTCTACACTTAACCCCACAAACCTTAAGTGGCCAAATCAGTTTGCTCGAAGAATCCTTAGGCACTGAACTCTTTAAACGTCAAGGCCGTGGTCTTGAACTCACTGAGGCCGGTCAAGTGGCTTTGCAGTATGCTGATGAAATCTTTCAGTTAGGTGATGAATTAGAGCAAGTACTGCAACAGCTACCCAAAGGTCGCGCTCAATTATTTAGAGTCGGTGTTTCGGATTTAGTGCCCAAATCGATTGCTTATCGCTTATTGCAACCCGCGATGTTTATGAATAAAAAAATCAGAATTGTCTGCACAGAAGGTAAACTCTCTGATTTGCTAGCAGAACTAGCGGTGCATCGGATGGAATTAGTTATTGCTGATAGCCCGATGCCTAGCAATATGAATGTAAAAGGTTTTAGCCATAAATTAGGTTCGAGCGGTGTAAGTTTTTTTGCTAGCCCAGAGTTGAAAGCAAGCTTAGATGGTGAGTTCCCCGCTTGCTTAGATGGCGCGCCCTTATTAATTTTAAGTGAAGGTGCGGCGATTCGCTCTAAACTACTGGCTTGGTTTCATGCGCAACAAGTACGCCCGATGATCGTCGGTGAATTTGATGACAGTGCCTTAATGCAAGCCTTTGGATTTGCAGGGACAGGTATCTTCATGGCTCCGACTGCCTTGGAAGAAATGTTACAAAAAGAAGGTCATGTAGAAGTCATTGGCCGGAGTTGTGAAGTTGACGAGCATTTTTATGCCATTTCGATTGAGCGGCGCATCACCCATGCGGCTATCAAAGCTATCACTGAACATGCCCAAGGTTGGCTGCATTAAAGGATGAAATTTATGTCAGAACATCACAGCTCACCCAATCCTTGCTTAAGCTGTGGGGCTTGTTGTGCCTGCTTTCGAGTATCTTTTTATTGGGGAGAATCCGATGCAGCGCCCGGTGGCTATGTACCCACAGAATTAACCCAGCCTATTTCCCCGTACCGAGCAGCCATGAAAGGAACCGATCAACCCGAACCGCGTTGTGTGGCTTTAGAAGGAGAAATAGGTGGGCAAGTTTTTTGTACTATTCACCCTAAACGCCCTTCGCCCTGCAGAGAATTCAATGCTTCGTGGGAAGAAAATGAGTTCAATGAAGCTTGTGACCGTGCGCGTCAGAAGTACGGATTAGCGCCACTAGAGCAAGGTTGGGATAAATTATGAATAAATGTTACAGACTTAAGGTATTCAGGTGTTGTTTATTTAATAAATTTTTTCTATAATAAACAAAAATAAAAAAGCGGATCTAAAAAACATGATCCGCTCGCTTTGTGAAGGTGACTCAAGAACTCCAAAGATCGAGTCTTTGGAAGTCAAGGATAGCGTGAAAAACACAGCACATCCCTGATCAAGCTCCCAACCTACCCAACAACCAGCTCCCCAATGAATGGCCGGTTGTGAAGGTGAATCAGGAACAACAACCTCAGCTCGCGTCATTCTGAAACCTCTAAGCCATTGAGTGTCAGAACGGCGGAAACGTTATTTTTGTTATTACAGCATCGTCGTGACGACAGAATCGCTACCACAAACCCCAATTTTCGCGATTCCTGCTGAAGTTGTAGCTATTCTATTAATCCAGCACTTAATCAAACCTGAATACATGGACTGTTTTTTAATCAATTCTGCTTTTACAGGAATAAGGCAGGATTAACAGCTGTACCATTCAGGTACACTGACCAATGCAAATGTGGCCCCGTAGCACGCCCAGTTTGTCCTACCAGACCTAAATTATCACCTTGGTTTAAAATCTCACCATTACGTACATTAATTCGGCTCAAATGTGCGTACATACTAATTAAACCACCACCATGATCCACATAGACCACATTGCCACTAAAAAATAAATTTCCTGTGTAAATCACTCTGCCAGGTGCTACTGCTTTAATAGGTGTACCACTCGCAGCGGCGATATCCATACCGCTGTGAGGCTGGCGCTGTTGCCCATTTAAAATACGTTGCAAACCGAAGCGACCACTGTCACGCCCCTTAACAGGCCGAATGAAATCAACCGTAGGCACTTGGCCACTAAATTGGCTAGCGAGGCGTTTTTGTAAAGCCATTTCCTGTACAATCCGCTCAGATGACTCATCATCAGGATCAACTTTATTTTTATCTTTAATTCGTAAACGCTGTGTGCGGTAATGCTTAGGACTCACCTCAAATACGATGGCTTGCCGCGTACCCGCATCCATCATTTCCAGTTGCTGCGTGCCTGCTTCGGCATCCAAAGGAATACCAACCAAAGCGACCCAGTTTTCCCCATTAGGAACTACCGTCACACGTTGACCCTCGTAATAGGCTTGCGGAGCTTGTTGCTGTTGGCTGGCAAGGGGAATGATAGCAAGTCCACCAGGTACTGTTTGCTGAGTAGGAAAAGCTTGCGTTGCGCAGGCAGATGCGAGTAGCGTTAAGCCAGTTAATGCTTTTATAGCCCTGAACATTATGAATGCCCTATTGTTTTAAGTGATTAATTATTATGTCCCAGCATAGCATATTGGCCGAGCGGATGAAGTCCATCCAACCCTTTCATGTCATGGAGATTTTGGCGCGCGCGCGGCAATTAGCCAGCAGTGGCCGTTCAATTATTCACATGGAAGTGGGAGAACCTGATTTCACCACACCAGCACCGATTGTTGAGGCTGGCTTACAAGCACTTAAAGAGGGGCAGACTAAATATACACCCGCTTGTGGTATTCCAGAGCTACGTGAACAAATTGCTGAATGGTATTGGCAACGCTTCCAAGTAACAGTCGACCCTAAACGAGTCATTGTAACGCCAGGCGCTTCTGGTGCTTTGCAATTAGCACTAGCAGCTTTAGTCGATCCACAAGATGAAGTGCTGTTAACTGATCCCGGTTACCCTTGCAACCGGCATTTCGTGCGCTTATTTGAAGGCAAGCCGATTTCGCTACCCGTGACTGCTGCCCAAAATTACCAACCAACCTTAGCGCAACTACAAGCAGCTTGGAGTGAACACACACGTGCAGTATTGCTAGCCTCCCCTGCTAATCCAACCGGCAGCTTGCTCAGCACTGAGCTGGCTCAGCAGCTTTATCAATATATCAACCAGCAACAAAGCATTTTTATCGTAGATGAGATTTATCAAGGACTGACCTATGGACAAGAGCCACAAACAGCCTTAAGCATTGCTGATGATATTTGGATCGTGAATAGTTTCTCTAAATACTTTGGCATGACGGGCTGGCGTTTGGGTTGGCTGATCGCCCCTGAATATGCTTTGGATGCACTTAATCGCTTAGCACAGAATTTATTCCTGTCACCACCAACGGTTGCCCAATACGCCGCCCTCGCAGCTTTCCGCCAAGAAACTTTAGATATCACTGAAGAGCGGCGCTTTGAGTTTGCTAAACGCCGTGATTTTCTGCTGCCTGCTTTGCAAAACTTAGGTTTCGAGATTCAAAGCACACCGCAAGGTGCATTTTATGTATACGCTGATGCGAGCCGCTTTAGCGACAACAGCCATGAGCTGAGCTTAAATTTACTAGAAACAGCAGGTGTAGCTTTCACCCCCGGTATTGATTTTGGTGATTATGCTGCTAAAACGCATGTACGTTTTGCTTATACTACCCATTTAGCTGAACTTGAACAGGCCGTTGAGCGCTTAGCTAACTACCTGCCGCGCTAAGCTTAACTAGCATCACACTCACTACCTATTAAAGGAATATTCTGGTTAATGATCGGCGGTGCGCCGTCTTGAATGGCAAACGAACTATGCCAAAGCGGCAATTGTTGATCATTAAAGCGTGCTAAATAGCCTAGCTGACTAATATCTTCACTCCAGCCTATATTGACTAAATTGCCATTGGCTGGGGTGACATATAATCGCCCTTTTTCTAGCGCAGTGACCGTCCGCAAACCTTTAGGCAAAATAAATTGTAAGGTGTACGTGCCCGGTTTTAATGGATACCAACGATAGCGTCCGTCTCTAGCATCCGCTAATAACACCACATCAGCGCTAGGCGTAATCTTGAAGCTTTTAATACCACTGACAATACGGCCTGTGGTCGCACAGTAGAAATAGCCGCTTTCATCCACATCTAAATAATTAACTCGGCCATCACCATCGCGATCAGCCTCACCCTCTACTAAAGTGGGTACACGATCACCATCATCGTCTTCATCCAAGAAATCAAAAATCTCATCATTATCCGTATCAACAGGGTCTTTTGGATCAAGGCCAATCTCTAGCTGATCATGGACTCCATCCCCATCGGTATCTGACTTATGATTGACTAGGGTTAAGTCAGTGACAGGCTGGGCGGGTAATTTTACTTCCATACTTAAGGTCGCTATCTCAGAAACCTCCACCTCAAGCACTGCATTAGCCGCATTTAGGTCGGTACTTGGTGCTAATGAAGTTGCTTGCACTGGTGGAACCGGCAGAGGATCAATAGAACTTAGAATCACTTGGCTAAACTCAGTCACAGCACTCGCCAAACTGAGTACATCATCAATCCCATCTCCATTCTGATCTTTACCTTGGGTAACATCTGCATCAAACAGATTATCCAGCCCGTCTTGGTCACTGTCTAAATAGGTTAAACCTGCTTCCTCAGTATCAGACTTACCATCCTTATCACTATCTGTATCTAAATAATCGGCCAGCCCATCTTGGTCTGTATCGTTCTTGGATTCGAGCACCGTAGGCAGTTGATCGCCATCATCATCCGCATCCAAAGCATCTATAATGGAGTCTTGATTGCTATTAAGGGGATGGCTGTGATCTTTACCTATCTCCACACCATCTGCTAAGCCATCACCATCGGTATCAGCTAAAGCAGGATCGGTTTTTAGAGTTAGCTCTAAACTATCGGAGAGACCATCTTGATCAAAATCAGCATTACTAGCATAAAGAGGTTTTAACAGGAGGATTAGTAGGATTAAAGCTAGCGCTTTCGCGCCCACCGCACAGCAGGTTTTAATGTACATTTCTATAATTATCTAAGCCCAAGCAACAGTTCAAGCCAGCCTGCTTTTCTCATTGAATTCAAACAGCAGGTTCTTCTATTAATTTTTTTTATGATAGCAAATTCAACTATATAAATAAAGCTAAGTCTTTGAATTATAGAGAACTAGCCTCATTAAAAGACTCACAAATGGCTACAGACAGCCGTTTTCAACTGGATTGAATCCTTATTTAAAAGCAGGCAGCCCAGAAAAAGACATGGTAAAATCTAGCGCTCCCTGACTCTGGAGCAGAATGTTAATGGCTGAAACTGCCTCTCTCACCTACCGCGATGCGGGGGTTGATATTGATGCTGGTGAAGAACTAGTACGTCGGATTAAACCACTTGCGCAAAAAACCCGCCGCCCGGAAATGCTTTCAGGCATTGGTGGTTTTGGCGCTTTGTTAGCAATTCCACCGCATTATAAACAGCCTATTTTGGTCTCCGGCACGGATGGTGTTGGGACTAAGCTTAAGCTTGCGCTGGATACCGGTATTTATGACACGATTGGTATCGACTTAGTCGCCATGTGTGTGAACGATATTATCGTTAGCGGTGCTGAACCCTTATTCTTCCTCGACTACTATGCTACGGGCAAATTAGATGTCGAAGTCGCTGAGCAAGTCATCAAAGGCATCGCCGAAGGCTGCTTACAAGCCGGTGCTGCCTTAGCAGGCGGCGAAACTGCCGAAATGCCGGGCATGTATCATGGCAATGATTTTGACTTAGCAGGTTTCTGCGTCGGTGTGGTTGAGCGTGACAAAATCATTGATCAGACTAAAGTACATCGCGGCGATGTATTAATTGGAATTGGCTCTAGTGGCCCGCACTCCAATGGCTATTCACTGATTCGGAAAATTGTTGAAGTCAGCCAAGCATCCTTAGATGCACCCTTTGGCAATTCTACCTTAGGCCGCACCCTGTTAGAACCTACCAAAATTTACACTAAGTTAGTCTTGAATCTACTGAAGCGCCATGACATTCATGGGATTGCGCATATTACAGGTGGCGGTATTACTGACAATTTGCCACGAGTGTTACCCGACGGTATCCAAGCCAAAGTTAAACGCCATAGTTGGGAACGCCCAGCGATCTTTGCTTGGCTCCAACAAAATGGCAATGTCAGCGAAGAAGAAATGTTGCGGACCTTTAACTGCGGCATTGGCTTAATTTTAGTGGTGGCCGCACAAGATAAAGACGATATTTTAACCACCTGCCGTTTAGATCATGTACCGGCTTGGGTCATTGGTGAGATCACCACCACTGAAGCTGCCGAGCCGCATGTCACCTATGTCGACTAAGCGTATTGTTGTTTTAATTTCGGGTAGTGGTAGCAATTTACAAGCACTGATTGATGCTTGTACGGCTGGCGCAATTCAAGGTTCGATTGTTGCCGCCATCAGCAATCGGCCTCAGGTTTATGGCTTAGAACGCGCCCGTTTAGCAGGGATTGAGACACAAACCTTGGATCATAAAAACTTCGCTGATCGAGCGGAGTTTGATCAAGCCTTGATGGAATTAATTGATAGCTACCAGCCGGATGCAGTAGTGCTAGCAGGCTTTATGCGTATTCTCACTGCAAATTTTGTGCAGCATTACTCAGGTAAAATGTTGAATATTCATCCTTCTCTATTACCTGCTTACAAAGGCGTGCATACACATCAACGCGCACTGGATGATCAGGTTAAGTTGCATGGTGCGACTGTGCATTTTGTGACTGCAGAATTGGATGCGGGTGCGGTGATTTTACAGGCAGAAGTACCTGTTCTTGAGGGTGATACCGCTGAGATTTTAGCTGCTAGGGTTTTGATTGAAGAACACAAAATCTACCCTCAAGTGTTGGGCTGGTTTTGTGCTGAACGCTTAAGCTGCAAAGATGGCTATGCTTGGCTGGATGGCCAGCGTCTATTAGAACCACTAAAGCTTAAGGCTTAAAAATCTTCTTCAACTTCGTTCGGTGTGAGGCCTTGCGCCTTGCACCAAACCTCTACTGTCTTTAAAGACTGCAATAAATTTTCATGCTGCTGATCAGGCATTTCTTTCGCCAAATGCTCATTCCAAGCCATGACCTCAGGCTCGATGCGCACGAATAAATCTTTCCCCGCTTCAGTCAAGCAAATATGCGAAACTCGTTTGTCTTGCTGATCCACTCGCCGACTAATCAGTGCTTTTTTATCCATCAAGATGAGGGCACGACTGACTCGAGCCTTATCCATGCTGGTCGCTACACCAAGTTGGCTGGGTGTCAAAGAACCATGATGATTCAAATGTACCATCACCCGCCATTCGGGAATGGTTACACCAAATCCAGCATAGACTTTGGATAAAGCACGACTCACCATTTCCGAAGTGATCGAAAGGTGATAAGGCAAAAAGTTATCAAGCTCTAATTTGTTCATTGCAACATTTTAATTGTATTAATTTTTCTTGCAAATAGTTTTCTACAAAACTAATATAATTTCGATCGAAAATAATTCCCCACACCCACCATGAGGAGCCTGCCAGATTATGGGTAAACAATTTGCGTCCGTAGCTGATTTAGATCAAAAGCAAATCACTTTTTCGAAATTAGCCGAAGGTGTTTATGCCTACACGGCTGAAGGCGATCCTAATACCGGTATTATTATCGGTGATGACTCTGTGATGGTCATTGATACTCAAGCAACTCCGACCATGGCACAAGACGTGATTCGCCGTATTCGTGAAGTCACCGATCTACCCATCAAGCATGTGGTCATGTCGCATTATCATGCAGTGCGGGTGCTGGGTGCTTCGGCTTATCAGCCTGAAAATATTTATGCTAGCCGCAATACGTATGACTTAATTATCGAACGTGGGCAGCAGGATTTTGAATCTGAACTAGGGCGCTTTCCGCGCTTATTCGCAGATGCCAACTCTATCCCAGGTTTAACGTGGCCGAATCTTGTATTTGAACGCGAATTGACTGTTTTCATGGGTAAACGTGAAGTAAAAATCATGCATTTAGGCAAAGGCCACACTAAAGGTGATACCGTTGTGTGGTTGCCGAAAGAAAAGATTTTGTTCTCTGGCGATCAGGTTGAATACGGCGCTACCCCTTATACCGGTGATGCTTATCACGAAGAATGGCCCAGCACTTTAGAGAAAATCGCAGCGCTCAAACCTGAAAAATTGGTCCCCGGACGTGGCGATGCTTTAGTCACTGCTGGGCAATGCTTGGAAGCCATCAATGGTACTCGCGATTTCTTAGCACAAATGTATGGCAATGTGAAAAAGTGTCGCGCTGCTGGGATGGATCTGGCGACCACCTATGCAGATACCTACAAATTGCTGCAACCGCAATTCGGACACTGGGTTATTTTCGAGCATTGCTTGCCGTTTGATATTACTCGCTGCTATGACGAGGCGGGTGACTATCCTGATCCACGTATTTGGACAGCCGAACGTGATAATGACATGTGGCATTCACTACAAGCAGTTGTTGGCAAGTAAGCCTCGGCTTAACCCAATGGAGCTTTGCAGGCTAGCAAGGCTTTAAAGCTTCAACCTTCACTGGAGGAGTGAATATTGTGGTTTCAACTTATGTCAATCCAGTCTATGCCTTCCAGCATAGTGCTGATCAAATCGCAAATCCGCCCGCGCATCACCGGGTGATTATTGTTGGTGGTGGCCCGACCGGTTTGTATTGTGCTTTAGATCTCGCCAAACAAGGCATCCCAACGGTAGTGTTAGATGAAGATACGACCGTAAGCTATGGCTCGCGTGCTTTGTGTTTCTCCAAACGTACTTTAGAAATCCTTGATCGGGTTGGTTGTGGTCAGTCGATGGTCAATAAAGGGGTTACTTGGCAACTTGGCAAAGTATTCTTTCATGAACGCCAAGTGTATGAGTTCAATTTGCTCCCCGAACCAGGCCATCAGCGCCCTGCTTTCATTAATATCCAGCAATATTACCCTGAAGAGTTTTTAGTTAATCGGATTCAAGACTTCCCTGAGATTGATTTGCGTTGGCATAGTAAAGTCACCCAAGTAAAAAAAATCGGCGATCTGGTCGAAGTCAGTGTGAACACACCTGAAGGCGATTATCGCATGACTTGTGATTATGTGTTGGTCGCCGATGGAGCCAATAGCCCCATTCGTGAAAGTCTGGGTTTGCACTCGACCGGGCAAATTTTCAATGACACTTTCTTGATTGCAGATATTTTAATGAAAGCCGACTTTCCGACCGAGCGTTGGTTCTGGTTTGATCCGCCATTCCATCCGGGGCAGTCGGTGCTGCTACATAAGCAACCCGATGGCTGTTGGCGAATTGACTTCCAACTCGGCCCGAATGCAGACCGGCAAGTTTGGCGCGACCCCGACAAAGTTCGCCCGCTCGTACAAGCCATGCTCGGCGATGATATTGAATTTGAGTTTGAATGGCTGAGTGTGTATAGCTTCCGCTGTCGGCGCATGGACTACTTCATTCACGAAGATCGAATTTTATTCGTGGGTGACTCAGCGCATCAAGTTTCACCTTTTGGTGCACGCGGTGCGAATGGCGCTTTGCAATCCGCTGAAAATTTGATTTGGAAACTAAGCCGCGTGTTAAAACAGCAAGCACCTGCTGCTTTACTCAAGACTTATGACCAAGAACGCAGTCAGGGTGCGGATGAAAACATCCTCAACTCCACCCGTGCTACTGATTTTATTACCCCGAAAAATCGAGTGACGCGCCTCTTCCGCGATACCGTATTGGAGCTGGCTGAACAACAGCCGTTTGCGCGTCCCTTGGTAAATAGCGGGCGTTTGTCAGTGCCTTGCACTTATGAAAAGTCAGTTTTAAGCACTCCTGATCTAGTGGCGGATCAATTCCCTAAAATGCTATGCCCCGGCTCTAGTTGCAAGGATGCCCCTGTCCAAGCTTTGAATGCTGCGCATAACGCTGAACCGTGGTTATTGCAGCAATTAGGTGATCGCTTTGTGCTGTTGATAGATGGACGAGCTTTAGCTACTGAAGCACTCGCCGCACTTAAGCAAGTGCAGGATTTGGAAATTGTCGTGATCGCTGATCAAATTCAAGCTAACTACACAACGCTTAAAGACAGTGCTGGCTTGGTCACTGAGCGCTATGACCTGCAACCCGGCACCGCTTATTTAATTCGCCCTGATCAGCATGTAGCAGCCCGTTGGCGACAGGTGCAAGCCGATAAAGTCTTGGCTGCACTGCAACGCGCCTTAGGGAAGGAGTGGGTATGAGCTCGTTAAATCTTCAAGCTAACTTTTCTGATGCGGATGCGTTCTTTGCAGCGCTGGCTGATTTGCATCGCGAAGGTGATGAACGCAAAAGTGAACGCATCAATGCGCGCTTAATTTTAATTCTCGCCAACCATATTGGTGAGCAAGCGATTCTGCTCGAAGCCATGCGCATCGCTGCTCAAGTAACCACCACTGATGAATAGGAGCTTTGCATGAGTGAATTGCACTATTTACACGGCTTCGGCAATGAATTTGAATCCGAAGCTTTAGCAGGCGCTTTACCGGTGGGACATTTTAGTCCGCAGCGTGTTAAGCACGGTTTATATGCGGAACAATTTAATTCCACAGCGTTTACAGCACCGCGTGCGGATAATCGCCGCACTTGGTTTTATCGGATTCGCCCTTCCGTCGTCCAAGGCCGCTATCGCCCCATTGATAATGGCTTAACCCGCAGCGCCCCTTTAAGCGAAGCGCCCACACCACCCGATATGCTACGCTGGTCTCCGCTACCACTACCGACTGAACCTACCGATTTTGTTGCTGGTTTAACGACCTTAGCCACCAATGGTAGCGTACCGGGGCAAACCGGAATTGGTATTCATATGTATCTGGCCAATCAATCCATGCAGGATCGTTTCTATCTGAATGCCGATGGAGAAATGCTGCTGATTCCCCAACAAGGCGGCCTGCGCTTACATACCGAATGCGGAATTTTGGAAGTCGTGCCGGGTGAAATTGCCGTCGTGCCACGTGGGATGAAATGGCGGGTGGTGCTCTTAAATGAAACGGCTCGCGGTTATGTTTGTGAGAATTATGGTCATCCACTGATTCTGCCAGAGCGCGGCCCGGTCGGTGCGAATGGCTATGCGAATGACCGCGATTTCCAGATTCCAGTCGCCGCTTATGAAGATCGTGAAGGTTCGTTTGAATTAATCACTAAATTCATGGGGCAAAATTATGCTTGTGACTTAAGCCATTCGCCGCTCGATGTAGTGGCTTGGACAGGCAATTCAGTCCCTTACAAATATGATTTAGCACGCTTTAATGTGATGAATACGGTGAGCTACGATCATCCTGATCCGTCAATCTTTACGGTTTTGACTTCACCTTCCGGTCAAACAGGAGTGGCGAATGTCGATTTCGTGATCTTCCCACCGCGCTGGATGGTCGCTGAAGATACTTTCCGCCCACCTTGGTATCATCGCAATTTCATGAGTGAATTCATGGGCTTAATTTTAGGCGTGTATGATGCTAAAGAAAGCGGTGGTTTTGACCCCGGTGGAGCAAGCTTGCACAATAGCTTCTCACCGCATGGCCCCGAAGCCGCCGTGTTTGAAAAAGCGAGCATCGCGGAACTTAAGCCACAACGTTATGAAAACACCTTAGCCTTTATGTTCGAGTCGCGCTATGTAATTCAACCCACACGCTTTGCTCTCGATACGCCTGCACTCCAAGCCAATTATGTGGATTGCTGGAAGGGTTTAACGAAACATTTTGGAGGAGCTGCATGAAACTCGCCTCATTAAAACACGGTCGTGACGGTGAACTGATAGTAGTCTCCCGCGATTTAAAACAAGCAGTGAAAGCTACAAGTATTGCCCTTACTCTCCAAGCTGCTTTGGATGATTGGCAAACGCTTGCACCCCGTCTACAAGCGCTATCAGATGAGTTAAATGCTGGTAAAGCCAGCAATGCATTCGCCTTTGATGAGGCCGCTTGTGCCTCTCCCCTGCCGCGTGCTTATCAATGGGCGGATGGTAGCGCTTATGTGAATCACGTTGAGCTGGTACGCAAAGCACGCAATGCCGAAATGCCCGAAAGCTTTTGGCACGACCCACTGATGTATCAAGGTGGCTCGGATAGCTTCATTGGCCCCCGCGATGCAGTCCCCTTAGCCAGCGAAGACTGGGGGATTGATTTTGAAGCGGAAGTAGCAGTCATCACTGACGATGTGCCAATGGGTGCTAGCCCTGAAATCTGTGCTGAGCAAATCCGTTTAATCATGCTGGTCAATGATGTGTCCTTGCGTGGCTTGATTCCGGCGGAATTGGCGAAAGGCTTTGGCTTTTTTCAATCCAAACCCTCCAGTGTGTTCTCGCCCGTTGCGGTTACACCCGATGAATTAGGTGAGGCTTGGCAAGATGGGCGGGTGCATTTGCCACTCTTGGTCACTTATAACCAAGCGCTCTTTGGCAAAGCCAATGCAGGCGAAGATATGACCTTTAATTTCCCGCAAATTATCGCCCATGCTGCAAAAACGCGCCCACTGGGTGCAGGTGCCATTATTGGCTCAGGCACAGTCTCAAATAAGCAAGATACTGAATATGGTTCAGCCGTTGCTGAAGGGGGCATGGGTTATTCCTGTATCGCCGAAGTACGCATGATTGAAACCATCAATACTGGCAAACCGCAAACTTCGTTTATGAAATTCGGTGATACGATTCGGATTGAAATGCTGGATGCGAATGGACAGAGCGTGTTTGGGGCGATTGATCAGAGGATGGTGGCGTATAAGGGCTAAAGCTCTCTCAAAGAAGGAGGATATACCTCCTTCTGAAGTTGACGCGCTAAACTATGATACTTGAGTATCGCCATAGTGGTTTTGGAGCTTTTTGAGTAGCTCCAATCCGCGCTGTTTATTGCCTCTGCTTGCTAAAGCCTTGAAACGGTTTTCTGCATCAAACTCGGTCAAAGCCATGATGGTGAACTCTTCGTAGAGTTTATTGATGCTGATATTGCGTGAGGCGGCTAAATTTTTAATTCGCTGATGCGTGTCTTCGGGTAGCCTGACTGTAATTACGCCCATAATGCCTCCTGTATAAATGTTTGCGGTGTGACAATTTGTAAGTCATCAAAAATTAAGTCACCACTTTTCAAATCACGTATATTGTTGCTGATGATATATTTGGCTCTGCCTGCCAGTGCAAGTTCAATAAGATGATTATCACCTTCATCTTTGAGGTTAGGCCGCCACCCGAAGTAAATTCGACACCACTCACAACAAGCTAAAAAAGCTGACAAAAACTCTAAGCGCTCATTGGTATCCAAAGGGCAGTGACGCATTAGATCTTCACGGCTGAGCACATCCCAGTATTCATTGAATAAAGCTTCACCCACCAAAGGGGTTATTTGATTTTGCAAAGCGATTTCCAAAATTTTCCTAGCAGCAGAACCTTCCTTTCCAAGCATAACGGCGACCAGAACATTCGTATCAATCACAACTTTCAAACAATTTACTCGTAATCATTTTAATTAGATAATGCTAGCATATACGCTATCATTTTGATAGTTGGGCTTGTAGCTCTGCCAACTCTTTATCCCGCCGATGATAGCCTGTTGCCTTGATGAGGCGTTCGGCCTCGGCGATATGCATCTGAGCGCTTTGCCTATTGCCTTCGACTTCGCTCAGGCAACGTCCTTCGACTTCGCTCAGGCAAGGGGTTGTGCCACTGTTCGAGGGCTGAGCGAAGTCGAAGCCCGATGCAGCCACCAACAACCGCGCCATCTCCAAATGATAATCCGTCAAATGCAGCCGCATCCCGCTGCCGTCGGCGATGTCGAACACTTCCTGCAAATCCTGCCGTGCGCGGGCGAAGTCGCGGGTGTGGCGATGCAGCGCAGCGCGGGCGAGTAGGCCGCGAACTACAAATTCTTGCGCTCCTGCTGCACGCAAACTGGCGACAGCCTGATCCAGCCAATAAGCTGCTTGCTGCTGATCTTGTTCCCTCGCCCCTTGCGGGAGAGGGCTAGGGTGAGGGGTTAAAAACCCTTGCAGATGGGCGCGTCCGAGGGTAAGTTGATCCAGTGCAACATCCAGCAACCACTTGTTCTGTTTGGCAATTTCAATAGAATATTCCGCCCGCTCCAGCACCTCCGCCGTGCTGCCCTGCGCCAGCAGCAGGTCGCAGTAGCGGAAACCTTCCAGTGAAGGCAGGCACGAGCACTCCTGCTGCTCTTCCTGCAAGATTTGCTCCGCCTCCTGGAACAGGGCAAGGGCGGCAGCGGTGTCCCCTGCCTGATACAGGGCATCGGCGTGAGTGGTGTGGTTGCACATGCGCTCCGCCCAGTCCTCGGATTGGTCGGCGTAACGGCTGCTGCGTGCACCACTTTTCACCGCTTGCGCCACATCACCGAGGGTGAGTTGCAATTCACTAAGATTGTTGGCTGCTTGTGCTGCACTTTTCCAGTCTTCTTGTTTTGCGATCATATCAAGACTTGCCTGCATCGGCTCTAGTGCCTCACGCAGCCGCCCCAAGGCGCGTAAGCCGAAGCCTGCCCAGTTCAACATTCCGGCTTGCCACATTTCCTGCAAACCCGCTGCGGGGGTGTGCCACGGGGTCGTGAAGAAATGCGCTACGGTAGCGAGGTCATCGCTGAAAGCACCAAGTTTTTTAACGATGTAAGCCTCACCTTCACGTCGGACACGAGGCCAATAAACCTCAAGCAATGCCTGCTGATGCAACCCCGCCGCACACCCATGCGCCACCGCACTGAACAACGGCTGCATTTCTTCCAGCGTATCGGGCAACTCCTTCTCCGGCAGGGCTTTGTAGTAGGCATACAGCTCCAGATGGATCAGCTTTTTGATACCGCCCTGCCGTTGCGCAAACTCACGGCGGAAAAAGTCACGCGCTAGTGGATGCAAATCCAAGGCTTGGTCACTATGCCCCAGCAATAAACCTTGTTGGCGCAAACGCCTGCAACACGCAGCCCAGCGTTGCGGCTCAGGTAGTGGGATAAGCTTGAGTTTGTTCAACGCTGTCTGATAGCCGCCCTGTTTCAAGGCACGAATCAATTCAAGTATCAACTCGCGCTCCACCGCTTGATCAAATACCGAAATCAGGTAGAGCAAGCCTAAATCCTCACTGTCTTCGAGCGCATCGGCATAAGCCCAGAATAGTTGTTGTGCCTGCCAGCCTTCGGCGCGAGTCTCATCAGTCAAGGCTGGCAAAGTATCGCGGCGGCGAATGTCTCCCTTGGCATATTGGCGTAGGTAACTTGCCAATAAGGTAAGGCTATAAGCGTGGCCGTGATATTCAATTACCACCCTCTCTAGTTCTTCGGATTTTCCTTTTACATTTGCACGTTGCAACAACTGAATAGCAGCAGCAGTGGAAAGGTTTCCTAGTGATTGATTGCGCACACCTTGGTGTCGAGTCAAGTGTTCACCCAAAGCTTGGCGGGTCGTGAGTAGGCATAATCCCGCATTGTCTTTTGCCAAGGTTTGCAATAGGCCCAAGATGGCTGGGTCATTGAGCTGTCCTTGCAATTCGGCGCTGGAATAGGGTTGAAATACTTCCAATCCATCGAGTATCAACAGGGTACGTTGGGTATTGATCAGTTTGGCGAGATAAACTCCTTTATCGTGTTCCGAACCGAATTTTTCGCAGTCAGATTTGAACCACCGCAACGCATGATCAAAGAAAGCTCCTGACGAAGTTTGCGCATTCGCAATCCCTTGATTCTGAAATGACCACGCATAAATCCGTTGGGGCTGAGTGTCTCATCTTCGGAAAATTTGATAGCTTCGCGCCATACATTGACCAGCGCGGTTTTGCCAACACCTGCCCATGCTACCAAAGCCAATACACGAATCTCAGGCGAGCGCCATGCTTGGGTAAGTGAGTCGAGTTCTGTTTCACGCCCCAAAACTGCGCCATTATCGCTGACAGGGAATTGCAGGTCGTAGATATCGCCTTCAAACATGCGCGGTTTATAGGTGATTTTTTGGTAGAGCGTATTGAGTAACCAAGGCAAGGCTACAGCGGCTAAGCCTGCATAGAAAATTAGCCAATCTGAAGATAGAAAGTCTTGTTCACTTAAAAACTTGAATAAACCATCCAGCATAAATCACCAGCATCGAAGACAAAAAACAAATCAATGATTCATAACAAAATTGAGCGGCAGCTTGACTATCTGGCATAAAACAATCTCATTAGGAGTAACTAATAATACCGTTTATCGGCAGTTCCGTCTGAAATTTAGTGCTATGAACAAGTCTGTACAACTAAAGGCTATTTCTTTTTTAATACCACGTAGACTACACTAACAGAACCACTTCAAGAGCTGCACATCATGTACGCCACTAATGTACGAGAACTGAAAAAAAACCCTTCAGCCGCTTTACGCCATGCTCGTACTGAGCCAGTGCTGATCCTCAAAGGCAATGAACCGGATGCTGTGTTATTGCATTTGGAATCGAATATCGGCAATACAGTACAAACGCTGCGCCCTGCTCTAGCTGCCGTTCTCTACCGCGATAAAGCTTTATCTTTGGGGGCTGCTGCGAAGATGAGTGGTTTGGCTTTAGTTGAATTTATCGAGCATCTTGCTAGCCTTGACATCGAAATCGTCCGAGCCGATGAAACGTTTGATCAGGAGGTAAAGGATGTAAGTGCATGGCTCAAGTCGTAATTGCCGATGCAGGCCCACTATTAGCCTTAGCCAAACTAGATCATTTGCATTTACTCGAACAGCTATTTGGAGTGGTTTTAGTTCCAGAGGCGGTTTACTGCGAATGCCTTGCAAAATCCGGGTTAGATAGCCAACGCATTCAACAGGCGATAGATAATCAGCAACTGCGCATTATCGTTGAAACTACGGAGGACACTGCAAAAGTAAAGCTATCCCGTAGTTTAGGAGATGGAGAACAAGCCGCCATTAGGCTAGCACTCCAACAAGCAGCTTCATTATTAATTCTGGATGATCAATTAGCCCGTAAACAAGCGGCTAAACTCGGTTTAGCCTTTATCGGCGTAGTCCGCTTGCTCGTTATTGCTGAACAACACCAATTATTAGCAAGTGCCGAACAGGCAGTGGACGATTTACAGCAAGCAGGTTATCGAGTTTCACTGGAAATCCTCCAGCGAGTTTACGCATGCAAGGATTAAACTTACCAACTTAAGCAGAAGTTGGTTTAAACCGTCGATAATAAGCCTTCGGCGGTTCCGCAAACTCTCCTTTCTCACAAACACTCACTTGCTTAAAATACTGATCCGCAAAAGGTGCAATCACTCCATACAATTGCGCCGCAATGCGCCTTGCCTGCTGGCTCACAGAATCAGCTGCTACCAATTCTTTCGGTAACTCTGGCTCACGCAATAAAATCCGCCGGTATTTATGAATCAGCAGGATTTTAATTAAGAAGCATAACTCAGGATCAGGTTCAGAGGTTTTTAAAGCAGTCGCTAATACGGGTGAAAACTGCTGATTAAATTCAGTATATTCTTCATCTAAAGCCTCAGTATTAAAGCATTGGCGAATTAAGCGATTGGCGATTGGCACATTTTCGGATTCAGGCGTAGATGCTTGCAAAATCGCGACATGCTCTTCGATTTGCAACTCTTTAATTAAAGCACTAACTTCTACTAAATCAGCAGTCGGATGCGCGAAAATACCGGTCGTAATATGAGTAAAGCCGAGCCAGAATAATTCTTTACGTAATTGCTCGCGCTGCTCAGGGCTAAGCTCCCCTAACAGCGTAATTACCAAACGCCATTGCCCATCCCAACTCGCCAAATCCGGCGCATAAATCCGGCTGGCTGCGCTTGAGAATTGGCGCAAGCCTTTATCAGTGAGGGAATAAAAACTCCGTCGCCCCATTTGCTGCGATTTGAGAATATTTTTTTCAGACAGGCGAAACACACAAGTCCGCACCAAGCGCTCATTCACGCCGAGTGGTTTAACTAATTTGATCAAGCTACCCAGCCAAATTGAGCCACCGTGTGGGCAGACCGTATCGCCATATACCGTCACAATCAATGAGTTGGCATGAATCGGCGAAGTCTGCACAAATTGATCAATCAGCGCTTGTGCCGCTTGATTAAATATATTCTCTGTACGTGTTTTAGGTTGTCGAGCCGGATTAGTCACGTTTCAACTGGGTTCCTGTTGTTTGACTTGATAAAGGGGTGCAAGGCCATCGGCATCAATGCGCGGGCGGTTGGCTTCGATTTCAGTTAAGGGCGTGGTTTCGACTAAAGTTTGCATACTACGCACTGCAAGCTGCTGATACGAGCGTGTACCCTCTGCTTTCCAAGCAATTTCGGTATCACTCAATTCACGAATGACCCGTGCTGGCGTGCCAGCCACTAAACTGCGGGCAGGCACTTGCATATTCGCCTTCACAAAACTCATCGCTGCCACAATTGCTGAATGCCCAATCATTGCGCCATCCATAATGACACTATTCATGCCTACCAGTGCATTTTCGCCGACTTCGCAGCCGTGTAAAACGGCTCCATGACCAATATGGCCATTTTTCCGTACCACGGTATCCGTACCGGGGAAGCCATGCATCACGCAAGTATCCTGTAGATTCGAGCCTTCTTCCAATACTAAGCGCCCAAAATCACCGCGTAATACCGCATTCGGCCCCACATAGCAGTGCGCAGCGACAATCACATCGCCGATCAAGACCGCAGTCGGGTGGATATAACTATCTGGGTGCACCACCGGACGAATTCCATCAATGGCATAGTAAGGCATGTGTTTCTCCTCCAAAGTTTGGCTGCAAGCTTAGTACGCAATAGTGATTTGCGTCTACTCCTCAAGCGCTTAGTAAAACACAAAGTGATACAACAAAAAATACTTTGACTATAATTCTGTATCAGATTAACATCCAGAAGATCAGATAATCAAGTGGAGAGGTTGGGTATGAAACTGCAAAGTTATGCTTTAGGGGAATGGTATGCATCCTCAAAAGCAGATGCCCTCATCAAGCACGCCATTACTGGCGAAGACTTCGCTGAAATCAGCAGTGACGGCCTTGATTTTCAGGCCATGCTTGACTATGCACGTAGCGTGGGCGGCCCCAATTTACGCAAACATACCTTCCACCAACGCGCCTTAATGCTCAAAGCGCTTGGCAAATATTTAATTGAGCGCAAAGAAGAACTCTACACCTGCTCGAAAGCCACGGGTGCAACGCGCACCGATTCATGGATTGATATTGAAGGCGGCATCAGCACCATGTTGGTGTTCGCCAGCAAAGGTCGGCGCGAACTCCCGAATAGCAATATCTATCTGGATGGCGTGCAAGAGCAAATCTCTCGCAATGGAACCTTCACCGCACAACATATTTACACCCCGATCATGGGTGTGGCTGTGCAAATTAATGCCTTCAACTTCCCTTGCTGGGGTATGTTAGAAAAGCTCGCCCCCAGTCTATTGGCGGGCGTACCCAGCATCGTTAAACCAGCTAGTCAAACAGCTTATTTAACTGAGCTGGTGGTAAAAATGATCATTGAATCCAAGATTCTACCGGTTGGCGCTTTGCAGCTAGTTTGTGGTAGCACCGGTAATTTATTGGATCATTTAAACTGTCAAGATGCTGTGAGCTTCACCGGCTCCGCATGGACAGGGCAGAAACTCAAACAACACCCCAATGTAGTCGCTAATTCGGTGCGCTTCTATATGGAGGCTGACTCTTTGAACTGCTCGATTTTGGGCAGTGATGCACAACCCGGCACACCCACTTTCGACCTGTATATCAAAGAAGTGGTTCGGGAAATGACGGTGAAAGCAGGCCAGAAATGTACCGCGATTCGCCGCTCGATTGTGCCTGCTGATCGCTTAGAAGCGGTAGCAGCGGCTTTAAAAGAGCGCTTAAGCAAAATTCAAGTCGGTGATCCTGATCAAGAAGGCGTGAAAATGGGCGCTTTAGCCGGTTTAGAGCAGCGCTCCGATGTACGTGAGCGCATTGCTGAACTGGCGAAGCAAAATGAAATTCTGTTTGGCGATATTTACCAAGTCGATGTACTCGGTGCTAACAATGACACCGGCGCTTTCCTCTCACCGATGGTGCTTGCTTGTAAAGATGCACGTACTACCAATGCGCATGATGTCGAAGCTTTTGGTCCTGTTACCACTCTGATTCCTTATAGCAGCGATGAAGAAGCGGTGGAATTAGCCGCTTTGGGTAAAGGTAGCTTAGTGGCTTCAGTAGTAACTGCGAATAAAGATGTTGCGCGTAATTTAGTGCTAGGCATTGCGCCTTATCACGGTCGGGTGTTAGTGCTTGATGAAAAATGCGCCAAAGAGTCCACCGGACATGGCTCGCCTTTAGCCCATCTGATTCACGGTGGCCCTGGGCGTGCAGGTGGTAGTGAAGAAATGGGTGGGGTGCGCGGTGTGAAGCATTATATGCAACGTACTGCGGTGCAAGGCTCACCGGATATGCTCACCGCTGTTACTGGAGTCTGGATGCAAGGGGCAGAGCGTCAGCTGGATAGTGTGCATCCTTTCCGTAAAACCTTTGATCAGCTAGAAGTGGGTGATGCAGTAATCACTGAGAAACGCACGCTTAGCCTTGCGGATATTGAAGCCTTCGCGGAACTCAGCGGCGACAAATTCTATGCACACATGGATCAAGCGGCGGCACAGCGCAATCCTTTCTTTGCAGATCGGGTCGCACATGGCTATTTCTTAGTGTCCTTAGCAGCAGGTTTATTTGTCGATCCAGCAGAAGGCCCAGTACTTGCGAATTATGGTTTAGATGACTTGCGCTTCTCTGCCCCAGTGTATGCCGGTGACACTTTGCAAGTGCAATTCACCTGTAAGCAAAAAACCAATCGCGAAACTGAAAACTACGGTGAAGTTCGTTGGGATACTGCGATCGTGAATCAAGAGGGCGCACTGGTCGCTCATTATGACGTATTAACTTTGGTCGCCAAGAAGTAATAGGAGGCGAAACTAAATGATGACTACTGAACAAAATTTCATGCGCAAAATCGAGTCCGAAGAAAAAATTGAGCCGAAAGATTGGATGCCGGAAGCCTATCGCCAGAATCTGATTCGGCAAATTTCCCAGCATGCACATTCCGAAATCATCGGCATGCAACCAGAAGGCAACTGGATTACACGTGCGCCCTCATTGCGCCGTAAAGCAGTCCTTTTGTCTAAAGTACAAGACGAAGGCGGCCACGGCCTATACCTATACAGCTCTTGTGAGACTTTAGGCGTGAAACGCGCTGATCTGGTTGCTGCCATGCAATCCGGTGAAGCGAAATATGCCTCCATCTTCAATTATCCAACCCAAACTTGGGCAGATATTGGCGCGATTGGTTGGCTAGTGGATGGTGCAGCGATTGTCAACCAAGTATCTTTGCAGCGCACTTCTTATGGCCCCTATTCGCGCGCGATGATTCGGATTTGTAAGGAAGAAAGCTTCCATCAGCGTCAAGGCTATGAATTGATGATCGCACTCGCACATGGCAGCCCTGAGCAAAAAGCAATGGCTCAAGATGCGCTGAATCGCTTCTACTGGCCTTCGCTAATGATGTTTGGCCCACATGATGCTGAATCTGCACACTCCGCCAAGTCAATGACTTGGAAAATCAAGCGCGAAACCAATGACGATTTGCGACAAAAGTTCATTGATCAAACCGTGCCACAAATTGAGTTCTTAGGTTTAGAGCATCCTGACAAAGATTTGAAATGGAATGCCGAGCGCGGCCATTATGACTCCGGCGAAATCGACTGGAAGGAATTTTACAACGTGATTAATGGCAATGGTCACTGCAATCGCCAGCGCGTAGAGCATCATATTCGTGCTCATGAAGAAGGCGCTTGGGTACGTGATGCGATGACGGCTTATAACGCCAAGCAACAAGCTAAAATCACTGAACAACGCCAAGCCGCTTAAGGAGAGATCGCAATGGCTACTGACAATCTTGAATTATATGAAGTCTTTGTGCGAGCACGTCGTGGCTTAGATCATAAGCATGTCGGCAGCTTACATGCCCAAGATGCTGAGCAAGCCTTGGAATATGCGCGTGATGTTTATACTCGTCGCAGCGAAGGCGTGAGCATTTGGGTGGTACGTTCGCGGGATATTTGCGCTTCGCAAGAAGATGATAGCGAAAGCTTCTATGACCCTTCCGATGACAAACCGTATCGGCATGCGACTTACTATCAGCTTCCTGAAGCTGTGAACAATATGTGAGGTCATGATGAGCGACTTCGATCTCAAAGCAGCCACCCAAGAATACGCAACGCGCTTAGGCGATGATTCGGTAGTCTTAGGCCATCGCCTTTCCGAGTGGACCAGCAATGGCCCGTTCCTGGAAGAAGACATTGCACTCAGCAATGTAGCCCTCGACTATATTGGCCGCGCCCGCATGTATTACACCTATGCGGCAGAGCTGGCTGGAAACGGCAAAACGGAAGATGATCTTGCCTATATGCGTAATATGCGTGAGTACCGTAATCTATTGATTCATGAGCTACCCCGTGGTGATTTTGCTTACACGATGGTGCGCCAATTATTCGTGGACGTGTTCAATACGCATTATTTAGCCGAGCTTGCAAAATCTTCTGATAGCACCCTAGCTGGGATTGCGCAGAAAGCGATTAAAGAAACCCGCTATCACTTACGCCGTAGCCACGAATGGGCTTTACGCTTAGGCGATGGTACTGCAGAAAGCCATCAACGCATGCAGCGTGCTATCGAAGCTCTATGGGGTTATACGCATGAATTATTCGATGCTGATCCACTCGAACAGCAATTAGCCGATATTGGAGTAGGCGTGCATAACGCCAAGTTACGCCCTGCTTGGTTAGCACAAGTATCGGCGATTTTGACCGAAGCGACGCTCAGTGTACCCAAAGATGATTGGGCGGTGCGCGGTGGGCGGATTGGTTATCACACCGAAAACCTCGGGCATTTGCTCAATGATATGCAGTTTTTACATCGCGCCTATCCGGGCTGTCAGTGGTAACTATGGCTAAATCAATTCCAGTCATCCCGTTTGCTTGGTACGAGCGCGCCCAGCGGCGTAAGCAGTCTGCTTACCCGCAAATTTGGGATGTGCTGGATCAAGTGAAAGACCCAGAAGTGCCCGTATTGAGCATTTGGGATTTGGGCGTACTTTGCGATGTGCAGCAGCTTGAGGATAAGTATCGGGTGAGTATTACCCCGACTTATTCAGGCTGCCCCGCGATGGAGACGATTCGGGCAGATATTGCCGCCGCTTTAGACGCTGCCAAGCTTCAGCCCTATGAGATCGTGACGCGCTTAAGCCCTGCTTGGACGACCGATTGGTTATCGCCACAAGGCCGTGAGCAATTGCAGGCTTATGGGATTGCGCCTCCGCAAGGGGGTGGTTGTGCCCATGCACAAGGACTGACGCCTGAAGCTGGCATTGAATGCCCGCATTGTGGCTCTAGGCAAACGCGCCGGATTAGTGAATTTGGTTCAACAGCTTGTAAGGCTTTATTTCAATGCCAAGACTGTCATGAACCGTTTGATTACTTTAAGCATCTTTGAGGGTGACCCCGATGGCTGATACTCGTTTTTATCCTCTGACCATTAGCGAGATTAAACCAGAAACTGATACGGCAGTTTGTGTCTCGTTTCAGATTCCACCCGAACTAACTGAGACTTTTAAATTTGTCCAAGGCCAATTCCTCACCCTCAAAGCAGATATTGAGGGCGAAGATGTCCGCCGTTCTTATTCGATCTGCTCGGGCGTGCATGATGGCCAATTGCGCGTCGGGATTAAGCGGGTGCGCGGTGGCAAATTTTCCAATTACGCAAATGATCAATTTAAAGTCGGTGATAGTGTTGAAGTCATGCCCCCTCAAGGCAGCTTCAATTCACCTTTAAGTGCGCAGAACGCTAAGAACTATATGTGCTTAGCGGGTGGTAGTGGGATCACACCGATTTTGTCAATTATGAAAACCATTTTGGTGGAAGAACCGAATAGCAAAGTCACTTTGATTTATGGAAATCGGCGCAGCAATTCAGTGATGTTCAAGGACGAGTTGAGCTTCCTGAAAAACAAATACATGAACCGCTTCCAGTGGATCAATATCATGAGCCAAGAAGATCAAGGCGCTGAGGTGCTGAATGGGCAAATTGATAATCAAAAAGGCACCGCTTTGCACAAAAGCCGCCTGATTAATATCAAAGCCACCGATGAAGTTTTTATCTGCGGCCCGGAAGCGATGATGTCCGAAGTGTCACGCGGCTTCCGTGCGTCTGGCTTGAGTGATGAGCAGATTCATTATGAATTGTTCGCCAACTCTTCAGAAGATGCCGCGACCTTACTGGAGAAAGCGCAGCAACGGATTGATACTTATGGCGAGGAAAAGACCAGTAAAGTCACCGTAATTGCGGATGGACGCTCTTTACAGTTTGACCTTGCTACCGTTGGGCAAAACATTTTAGATGCAGGTATTCATAATGGACTCGACCTACCCTATGCTTGTAAAGCGGGCGTATGCTCGACTTGTAAAGCAAAGTTGGTAAAAGGCCAAGTCGATATGGACATTCATCATGGTTTGGAAGCGCATGAAATTGCAGCAGGCTATATCCTGACCTGCCAAGCGCATCCAGTCTCTGATGAGGTGGTGGTAGATTTCGATCAACGTTAATAGCTTTTAACTAACATTCTTGATTAAAACATCTGGAGGAGAGGATTCATGAAAAACTTGAAACGCTTAATGCTGAGTTTTGCAATTGCATCGGCGGCGATGGCAGCCTCAGCACCAAGCTGGGCAGAAACCACCATTCGAGTCGGCTCTTGGCTGCCACCTGCGCATACCATGAATGCTGATGTTTTACCGACTTGGGGCAAGTGGATTGAAGAAGCTACCGAAGGCCGCGTCAAACTGAAAATTGAATACCCCGGCGGCGACCCGAAAGCCTTACTCGATCAAGTACAGGATGGTGCTTATGAAGCTGCTTGGACTTTCCACGGCTACTACCCTGGCCGCTTTAAACTGACCAAAATGGTGGAGCTGCCTGGGATCGAAGGTGGCGCGAAAGGTGCTTCGATTGCTCACTGGCGTATCAATGAAAAATACTTAGCTAAAGCGAATGAACACGAAGGTGTGGTGTTAGCGGGGTTGTTCACGCATGGCCCTGGTCAAATTCATTTAGCTAAGCCCATCGAAAAGCTCTCTGATATGAAGGGCAAAAAGATTCGTATCGGTGGTGGTGTGCAAGCCGATATTGGTAAGGCGATGGGTCTTGAAGGCGTAGCCGCCCCCGGCTCTAAGGTTTATGAAATCCTCGCCCAAGGTGTAGCCGATGGTGCTTTCATGCCGATGGGCGAAAAGAAAACCTTACGTTTGAAAGAAGTCGCGCCTTTCTCAATCAAATTCCCGAATGGCATGTATTTAGGCAGCTTCATGATTGTCCTGAACCAAGAATTCATGGATAAATTGGATGCCAAAGATCGGGAAGCCATTATGAAAGTCTCTGGCGAAAAACTCTCTGCCTTGGCGGGTGAAAAATGGGGTATAGAAGCTGAAGAAGGTGAGAAAGATGCAGCGGCGGCTGGCAATACTATTCAAGTAGCCTCTCCTGAAATCTTGGCTGAATTTGCAGAAATGACCAAAGACTTCGACAAAAACTTCTTGGAAAGTGTTAAAGACAGTGGTGTCGATGCAGAAGCTGCTTTAAAAGAAATGCGTGAAATTTCTAAAGCGGAAGGATCAAAATGAAATGACGAGTGCTGAACAAATCACCCAGCACTCTGAGAAGGGGCTAGTCAGAGGACTAGCCTTAACTCTCAACCTGATCGCAGGTAGTGCTTTACTGCTCATGATGGTGATCACCTGCATCGATGTCATAGGCCGTTATTTATTTAATAAACCCTTAGTCGGTGGTGTCGAGCTGATTGAGGTTTTATTAGGGGTAATGATCTTCATGGCTCTGCCAGTAATTTCTTGGCGTAATGAGCAAGTCGTAGTGGATATTTTAGACCCCTTTGTACCACCCTTCCCCACGATGATTCGCAACATCCTCTTCAATGTAGTGACTGCGATTGCCTTAGTTGTCATTGGGCAACGCATTTGGGATTTGGGTGCACGTGCCAGTTCGCATGGTGAAGTGACTGAATACTTACACCTCCCCGTGGGCGGCATTGTTAGCTTCTTTGGCGTAATGTGCTGGTTTACGGCTTTAGTGCTAGTCACTCTCGGTATTTACCGTGCTCTGGTGCAATACCGCTTATCACAACAACCTACTAATCGAGAATTGGAGTAACACCATGCTAGTGTCCTTAGTGGGTTTTGCAGTTTTACTCTTTCTGATTATGATTCGTATGCCGATTGGCATCGCGATGGGTTTGGTGGGTTTCTTTGGTTTTGCTTGGCTAAATGATTGGAATTGGACAGCGGCGCTTTCGATGTCAGCCCGCCGCCTGATTGATACGGCTCGCGACTATAGCCTCACTGTTATTCCTTTGTTTATTCTGATGGGCAACTTTGTTACTAAGTCTGGCTTATCTCACGAATTATATCGCGCCTCTTATGCATTTATGGGGCATTTACGCGGTGGTTTGGCAATGGCAACGGTTGTAGCATGTGGCGGTTTCTCAGCGATTTGCGGTTCCAGTTTGGCGACTGCAGCCACTATGTCGAAAGTCTCGATGCCACCGATGCGCAAATACGGCTATAGCGATGCCTTAGCGACCGCTTCAATTGCGGCTGGCGGCACACTCGGTATTCTCATTCCACCCAGCGTTATCCTACTGATTTACGGGATTATGACCGAGCAAAGTATCCGGGAATTATTCGCAGCGGGTTTCTTACCTGGCATGTTAGGTATTTTGTTGTATGTGGGTGCAGTGGCTTGGACAGTCTGGCGCAATCCCAAAGCTGGCCCTCCGGGTGAACGCTCCACAGGTAAAGAGCGCTTGGAGGCTATGAAAGGCGTTTGGGGTACTTTGCTACTATTCGTGCTCGTAATCGGTGGGATGTATGTCGGTGCTTTCACTGCTACCGAAGCAGCGGGCATTGGTGCTGCCGGTGCATTTCTGATTGCGCTCTCACGTAAGTCGATTTCTTGGCGCACGCTGTATGAAGTGTTGACTGAAACTGCGCACACCTCTGCTTCCTTGTTCTTCGTGGTGATTGGTGCACTGATTTTCTCCAACTTCATCACCCGCGCTGAATTCCCTGATTATTTATTGCAGTTTGTGCAGAGCTACAACCTCAGCCCGATGCTGGTTATCTTTATGATTCTGGGCATCTATATCCTACTGGGTTGTATCTTAGAAAGCTTGTCAATGATGCTGCTCACTGTGCCGATTTTCTACCCACTGGTGCAGAGCCTTGGCTTTGACTTGGTGTGGTTTGGGATTTTGGTCGTAGTTGTCACTGAGATTAGTTTGCTGACTCCACCCGTAGGTTTGAATGTCTTCGTCTTGAGCGGTGTGCTTAAGGATGTCAAAACCAGCACGATTTTCAAAGGCGTTACGCCCTTCTGGATAGCCGACCTGATTCGCTTAACTTTACTGACCTTAATTCCGGCTATTTCCTTGTTTTTGCCGGAAGTTTTATATCGCTAATGATAGCGAAACACTGAATTAACCCACGGAATGACAGGCATGAGTTTTAAGACCCTTGAGTTAGCCATCGCGGATGGGGTGGCTACTTTAACTTTCAATCGCCCCGATAAGCTAAATAGCTTTACGACTGAGATGCATGCAGAAGTACGCGAGGCTTTAGGCCAACTTACAGCCGATGCGAGCGTGCGCTGCTTATTAATCACGGGCAATGGACGCGGCTTTTGTGCAGGCCAAGACCTTGCAGATGAAGTGGCGAGCGCTGATATTGGCGGCACCGTTGAGCGTGATTACAATCCTTTAGTGCGTGCTCTGACGACGCTGCCGATGCCGGTGGTGTGTGCAGTCAATGGCATAGCAGCTGGCGCTGGTGCCAATATCGCTTTAGCTTGCGACATTGTGTTAGCAGCCCGTTCGGCTGCCTTTATTCAAGCTTTCTGCAAGATTGGTTTAGTCCCTGATTCGGGTGGCACTTGGACCCTGCCACGCGTTGTTGGGCATGCACGAGCGATGGCTTTGACTTTATTAGGCGAGAAGATTAGCGCTGAAAAAGCTGAAGCTTGGGGCATGATTTGGAAATGTGTAGATGATGCTGAACTGATGCCTGAAGCCCTAAAGCTGGCTAAGCATTTAGCCACTCAGCCTACGAAAGGTTTGGCGATGACTAAACAAGCACTGCATGCCGCTGCCACCAATACTCTGGATCAGCAACTGGACTTAGAGCGCGATCTGCAAACCGCTGCAGCCGCCAGCTACGACTTCAAAGAAGGCGTGAATGCTTTCTTAGATAAACGTGCGCCAGTCTTTAAGGGGGAATGAGATGGCTGAACTAGATCCTTTTGCACGCGCTTGTAGTGATGCCATGCACGCGAATGATCGCACCGCGCATATGATGGGTATCGACATCGTGGAGACGGTAGCAGGCCAAGCTACCCTCACCATGCAGGTGCGCAATGATATGCTGAATGGTCATGATGTTTGTCACGGCGGCATGCTATTTACGCTGGCCGATACGGCTTTTGCGCATGCTTGCAATAACACCAATAAAGTCACCCTCGCTTCCGGCTGCACAATTGACTTCTTAGCACCTGCTTATGAAGGCGAACTGCTGACCGCTAAAGCCATCGAGTGTTCACGCAGCGGACGAACTGGCGTTTACGACGTAGAAATTCATAACCCTGATGGCAAATTAGTAGCGACCTTCCGTGGGCGCTCCTATCAACTCAAAGGTAGTGTGCTACCCGAAAGCTAGAGATAACTAGCAGCACCAAGGAGGAGAAGCAATGAGTACCGGTTTTCCAAGTGAAACGCTGACCTTAGACAGTTTTGCTACAGTCAGTATCGACGAATTACAAGCACTTCAGCTCAAACGCCTGCAATGGACAGTCAAGCATGCCTATGAAAATGTCCCGATGTATCGGGCTAAATTTGATGCCGCTGGTGTGCACCCTGATGATTTAAAACAACTCAGCGATATTCAAAAATTCCCTTACACCACTAAGCATGATTTACGTGATAACTATCCATTTGGCATGTTTGCTGTGCCGATGGAACAAGTCTCGCGCATTCATGCGTCCAGCGGTACGACTGGCAAACCGACTGTAGTCGGTTATACCAAGGGCGATATTGAGCGCTGGTCTGATGCAGTTGCGCGCGCTATTTTTGCAGCCGGTGGCAGACCGGGCGATAAAGTGCATGTTGCTTATGGTTATGGTTTATTTACCGGCGGCTTAGGTGCGCACTACGGTGCGGAGCGTTTAGGTTGCACAGTCATTCCCATGTCCGGCGGCCAAACTGAAAAGCAAGTACAACTGATTCAGGATTTTAAGCCTGACATCATTATGGTCACACCCTCCTACTGCTTGAATATTGCGGATGAATTTGAGCGTCAAGGTCTTGATCCACGTGCTTGCTCTTTGCGGGTGGGTATCTTTGGTGCAGAGCCGTGGACACCTGCGATGCGTTTAGAAATCGAGCAGCGCATGGGCTTGGATGCAGTCGATATCTATGGTTTATCGGAAGTGATGGGGCCGGGTGTCGCACAAGAATTTGTGCAGACTAAAGATGGCCCGACGATTTGGGAAGATATGTTCTATCCCGAAACGATTCACCCTGAAACCCTACAAACCGTGGCTGAAGGCACAGAAGGTGAATTGGTGTTCACCTCTTTAGTTAAAGAAGCGATGCCGGTGATTCGCTATCGTACCCGGGATTTGACCACCCTACTCCCCGGTAGCGCTTGTAATATGCGGCGCATGGCCAAGATCACCGGGCGCAGCGATGATATGATGATTATTCGTGGTGTGAATGTGTTCCCCACACAAATCGAAGAAATCATCCTAAAGATTCCAACGCTCTCGCCGCATTATCAAATTGAGATTAGCCGTGATGGCAACCTCGACAATCTGGCAGTGAATGTGGAAGCGCGTAGCAATCAAGTGAGCGATGCTGAACGTGCCGCCGCTGCTAAAGAATTGCAACATCGAATTAAGGTGTTGGTCGGTGTTAGCACTAAAATTCAGGTGAAATCTGAAGGGGAAATTGCGCGCTCTCAAGGCAAAGCCCAACGCGTTATCGACAAGCGCCCGAAATAAGAATTGCGCCAGTGCGGGCTTATTTAGCTCGCACTCCTGCTAATAGGTTAAAAGCATGCTTTAAATCAGGCCATTATTTAAAACCCAACTCCCGCAAGCGTTCCTGCAAATAACTATCTGCCGTATACCGTTCTGAAAGTACTACCTCAGGACGCGGATGCAAAAACAGCGGCAAAGATATCCGTGAAACATTCGCAGAGCTAGCGGGGGGATTAGTCACTCGATGCGTGGTCGAGGGGAAATAACCACCGGAAGCTTCTTGCAGCATATCGCCGATATTCACAATCAAAAAACCAAAATCACAAGGCACATCTAGCCATTCACCAGCTTTAGTTAAGACTTGCAAACCCGGCTCATTTGCAGCAGGCAAAACCGTAATCAGATTAATATCTTCATGCGCGGCTGCCCGCAAAGCTTGCGCAGGTTCTGAGCCTTGGAAGGGTGGATAATGTAAAACCCGCAATAAAGTCTGATCACTATCATGAATCATCGCGGAGAGTGGCTCATGATAAAGGATAGCAACTTCGGGCGGTGAATAGGCCTCGATCCAGCCCAGCAACTCTTCAGCCAGTGCATTGGCTTGTTGGCGATAAGTAACTAATTCAGAGCGCAAGGCTTCTGGGCAGATGCCCCAAGGCTGGTAAAAGTGGAAGTATTCTTTAATATCCCGCACCGCACAGCCTTTAGCGGTTTCTGAAATTTCTGGCGGGAAATAACCATCAAAGCTGGAGCGAAAACGGTAATCGTACTTGTCAGTGCTGTGAAAAAACTCCAACCAATTGCGATAAATGGCTTGCACATTCTCTTGGCGAATCGGATGGTTTTTTAAAACACCAAAGCCATATTCACGCAAGGATTCGACAAATTCAGTGGCGGCATTAGGGGCAAGATAATCAACGGCTTGTAAGCTCATTTCGGCCTCACTCGCCAATAATCATTGGTCATGGTGTCACGGAATAAGTCAATGATCTCTTGTGCATTCACCTTCATACAAGCTTTATGGAACGGGCGCTCATCCCAAGCACGCACAAAATACGCATCACCTTTGATGCGCTTCATAATCGTTTGGCCAGCCGCGATGCCCTCGGGCACTACACAAATTCCGCCCTCTATCGTTTCAAATAAGGCCGGGTTGATCACATAAGCCAGCGCTGAAATGTCATGACCATAGCAACCTGGCACTTTGTGCTCGTGCTGATAAAAGTCGATATAAAAATCCACTGCTCTCTGCAACATGAACCCTACTTTGCGATTGTGATTAGCGATATAACTAAATAGCTTACGATCAAATAGCACCGTGTAGGTGACATCTAAGCCGACCATCACCAATGGCCAAGACGCCGCCATGACAATATCAGCGGCATGCGGATCAGCGAAAATATTCGCCTCTGCCACGGGTGAAACATTGCCTACATGTTCAATAGTGCCACCCATAATCACCACTTGTTTGACCAACTTAGCAATTTCCGGGTCAAGCTCTAAGACATGCGCTAGATTGCCGAGGGGGCCGACCGCGACCAAAGTCACCTCACCGGGGTATTTGCGGACTTGTTCAATAATGAAAGGAGCTGCGAATTTATCATGTTGATGACGATGTGGAGGTGGGAGGAATTGATCACCTAAACCGTCCATACCGTGCACAAAATCGGGGAAAGGCATCGGGTCGCTATGCATCGGCCAAGATTCGCCGATACATACGGGCACATCGGCATCTGCCATTTCCACCAGTGTTAAGGCATTCATGCAAGCTTGCGCCACACTCACATTGCCAAACGTGGTGGTTAAACCAAGTAGCTCGATGTCAGGGTGAGCAATGGCGGTGCAAATTGCCATTGCATCATCAATACCGGGATCAGTGTCTAGGATAATCTTATGCGCCATTCCTCAACCTTACTGTCCAAATGCATCTACCTCTGCAGCCAAAGGGATGCTTGAAGAAGCACCCACACGTTGCACACATAAAGCAGAAGCCTTACCCGCATGCTCTAAAGCTGCACGCAAGGACTGACCTTGCATCCAAGCATGCAAAAAATATCCGGTGAAGGTATCACCTGCACCCGTCGTATCCACCGCTTGTACTAGCACAGCGGGTACAAATTCCAGCTGGCCTTGATAAATACTAGCTGCACCTTTAGAGCCTAAAGTGATAACCACCAAAGTATTCGGCCAACGCTTTTGTAATAAATCGGCTAAGTCTTCTAAGGCTGGCAGCGGTTCAAGCGGCAAATCTAACAACTGGCAAACTTCGACTTGATTGACAAACAATACACTCAGCTTATCTAAAGGCAAATCTTTAACGGCTGCATTCATCGGTGCAGGATTGAAGGCAATTTTTAAACCACGCACAGCAGCTAGCTCAATCATTTCTTTAGTACAGCTGCATTCGTTTTGCAGCAGTAGCCAATCGCCTGTTTGCGCCGTTTGCAAACTCTTAGCTAGATCATCAGGGATAAATGTGTGATTGGCACCGGCATAGAGAATAATCGAGTTTTCGCCTTGATCATCGACTTGAATAATCGCATGCCCGCTGGGTTCAGTGACTGTGGCTAAATGCTGTTGGGCGACACCTGCTTCCAGCAGACTATTTACTAAGGCTTGGTCGACTGCATTGTAGCGCCCAATATGTAGAACCTCACTGCCAGCCCGTGCTAGAGCGATGGATTGATTCGCCCCCTTCCCGCCTAAAACTTGCTGATAATGGCTGCTACTTAAAGTCTCACCGGGCAGCACCAAATGCGGTACTCGATAAACATGATCAATATTGATAGAGCCATAGTTGTAGATAGGCATAAGAGTGGCTTAGGTAACTCGCGATGCCTGCATTATAACCCCATACACCCCGTCGAAAGATAGAGCTAATGCGCCGTTTCTACTGGTATATTTATTGCAGCGCAACACTTAATCAGCTGAAACCACAGGAATTTGCCTCTATGGCTAGCACATCAACCGTTTACCCACTGGCGAGGGTGTTGAAGGAATTAAGCGTCGCACTGAGTACCCAACAATCAGGTATTTTTTTAATCGCGACTGAGCAGAACACCTCCTGTTGTTTTGCGATTGCTCACGGCAAGATCACTCATTGCACTCATAGCCGTGATAAAGGTGCGGCTGCGGTCGTTAGCCTGCTGAAAGTTCAGCAAGCTTCCTGCTCTTTTTCAGTGAATCTTATGCTACCTTTTAGGGCAGAAGCGGCAGTTCCGCATGAATACTGCGTACAAACCCTCAATTTACCAGAACCTCTGCTTGCAGAGCCTATCGAGGCTTTGCCTGAAATTAAAACTGAGGCCAGTACGACTAGCAATGAACTCGACCAACGCTTTTATCGGGGTACTCATGTTGCAACACCAGCGGCTGAAACCCAAAAGCAATTTACTGAGCCTAGTGAAAAACCAACCTTGACCCGCCGGAATCGCTTCTATCGCGGTGGTCAGGCTTTAGGTGAAAATGATCCTCCTGTGTAAAGCAAGATCAAGATCATGTAAAAAAATGTAAAACCGCTGTTCGCTCACTGCTTTGTCCGTAATCATAGCCGCATACCAACAAAAGACTTTAAGCGAATTGAGAACAGTTAGCGTGCATAACCTAGACTTACCAGCCTAGTTTGCTGAGTGGCAGCCTAGCTTCCTAGCTTTCCTTCTTAAGTTCAAAACTTGTTGTGCTCATCAAACCAAACCCATGCTTTAGTGTTTGGCCTGTTCAAGTATTTATAATCAAATCAAAAGGATTGAGTGATGGATGTGAATAAGTTGCGCTCTTGGGCAACCCCCTTAACCATGGGTACTTTTCTGTGCAGCAATGAGATAACCGATAATGAGCAAATTACTGCTGGTTGACGACGATCTAGAACTGAACAAACTCCTCAGCACTTATTTAACCCAAGAAGGCTTTGAAGTCACTGCGGTGATGGATGGCGCTTCAGCAGTCAAAACAGCGAGCTTGCACGAATACGCTTTGATTGTCTTAGATGTGATGATGCCGGGCATGAATGGCATCGAAGCACTCAGCCGAATTCGCATGAATAGCTCAGTGCCGGTCTTAATGCTCACAGCGCGTGGCGATGATATTGATCGGATTATGGGCTTGGAAATGGGTGCAGATGATTATGTGCCCAAACCCTGTTTGCCACGCGAGCTAGTAGCACGAATTCGCGCTATTTTACGGCGCACCGCTCCTGCTGGAAATGCTGCTAATAATGAGCCTTTGCATGTCGGTGAACTCAGTCTTTGGCCAGAAAAGCGCCTCGCCACTTGGCAAGGGCAAGCGTTAGAGCTAACTAGCACTGAATTTAGTTTGCTGCTAGTGCTGGCTCAACAAGCAGGCAAAGTCGTTAGTAAAAATGATTTATCCGAACTTGGCATTGGCCGCCCCCTCACCCGCTATGACCGCAGCATTGATGTGCATATGAGCAGCATTCGCCACAAATTAGGCAATTTACCGGATGGGCGCTCCTGCATTCAAACCGTGCGCGGCGTTGGCTATCAACTGATTCGAGACTAAGAGCATGATGGGGCGTTTATTCTGGAAAATCCTACTGACTTTTTGGCTGACTTTATTAGTTGCAGGAGGTACGGCTGCTTTAGCCGTTTGGTGGCATCATCGCGCCCTGCAATCGGTTTCAGAAGATGTGGTGATTCGCCCTAGCTCGATTCTCTCAGTGCAAGCCGCCGCGAATACCTTCCGTTTTGGAGGCAAAGAAGCAGTCTACAATATGCTGTTGGAACAAAGCCAAGAAGCGCCGGAAATTCTACAAGTCTATGCGGTTGATAGTACGAATAAAGAGTTACTTGGGCGCAGCGTGCCGGATGCCACCCTTCAGCGTATCCGTAAAAGTATTGGCTTAAATGTTGACCCACCGATTGCCCGTAGTGCGAAAGCTAAAGAGGAAGAATTGATTTTCTTCGCGCCTTTATCCGGGCAATTTCCTGAATTTCAAAAACCCAATCGCCTGCCTTCCCGCTATCGGGACCTGACTTGGCCTTGGTATTTATCGGGCTTAATTGTCAGTTTCATTTCCAGCTTCTTATTGGCTTGGCATTTCTCCAAACCCGTGCGTCTGTTGCGTAAAGCCTTTAAATCCATAGCTCATGGTGATTTGAATACGCGCATTTCCCCGGAAATTGGCTGGCGACGCGATGAGATTGCCGACTTAGGTAATGATTTTGATCATATGGCGGGGCAGCTACAAACGTTAATGGCCTCACAACGGCGTTTATTGCATGACATTTCTCATGAATTGCGCTCACCGTTGGCACGCTTACAAGTCAGTATTGGCCTAGCCCGCCAACAGCCCGAACAAACTCAAGCCACCTTAGATCGGATTGAACATGAGGCCGAGCGCTTAGATAAATTAGTCGGCGAAGTGTTAACTTTATCGCGCTTAGAAGCCGGTGTCGCCCCTTCGACCGATGAATATGTGGATGTGCTAGAGCTGCTGGATACCGTCGTGGATGATGCACGCTTTGAAGCCAGTACTTTGAATCGCTCTGTCGTTTTGCATAGCAGTGACGACGATAGTTTGATTATCCCAGCGCATGGCGAGTTGTTGTATCGCGCTTTGGAAAATGTAGTGCGTAATGCGCTTCATCACACGCCCCCTGAAACCACGGTCACGGTCACGGCCTATCAAAACAAACTGACGAATACTCTGCATGTGACTGTGGACGATCAAGGTAGTGGTGTACCCCCTGAAGAGATTGAGCTGATTTTTGAGCCTTTCCAACGCAGCAGCAAAGGGATTAATGATCGACACGGTTATGGTTTAGGTTTAGCGATAGCACGGCGGGCGATTGATAGCCATAGCGGGAAGATTCGGGCGAGCAATCGGGCTGAGGGTGGATTAAGGATTAGTATTGAATTGCCGTTGTAGGTTAGGCAAGTTTCAGAGCAACTTGAGCCTAAGTGATAAAAACAGGGCATGACCTCCGCCATGCCCTCGTCTTATGTGACCGATACCCCTAGCACTTAATTTTCATTTAAGCGGAAATGTTTAATGCAGGCTTTTACCATCGTTTGATTAAATCGTAACCCATAACTCTCAACTGACGGCACATCACCAATTGGAATTGCCCCTTGCAAAATTTTTACTGGACATTTTTGACGAAGCCGTCCCATATCAGTTCGTGGCAAAGCATGGCTAGCACTGCTTCTACCAACACCATAGATACGAAGAGCACTGGAGCTACGCCCTGATGTCAATAAATAATACTGACCCCGATCAATCAAGGTTTGCGCATCAGCCACGGGATCACGCTTCACAAGTAACTGAGCGATCCGTTGTTGATATTCATACAGTTTGTGCTCAGCACCGCGCCAATAAGTCGGCTCTTGAGGCGCAACCACCACCCATGCACCTTGTACAGTGGGTAGGCGTTGAGCGGCGCTTTGACCCGCACACGCATTGCAAGTGATGAGCAGTAAGCCCAAGGGTAACAATACTCTTTTCATAACAATGTTCCTCAATTATCGAGCAAAGATATGGGGGTTTTGGGCAGAAACAGCAAAGAAGATATTACTGTCATTACTGCATTTCAGGCGGATATGAGTTCTTACATTAGAGTTAATTGTTGTGGGGAGCGTGATGGATGCTTTTCCAATACCTGAACCCACAACCGCTTCGGTATTAGCCACTGATTTGAGTCTGACAAAACTAGTCCCCCCATTATTAGTATATTCAACATCCAAACTGGGGCAGTTATAAACGGAAGCGTTATTAGTGCCTGCAATCCGCCATTCAACAGCGACCACTTGATTGGGCAATAAGCTACTGGTGGTAGGTTTTAAGACAGCGAAACCCTGCCCCATCCGCCTGACCGTCAAATTCATCTCTGCTCGTGCGACCCCACCACGATTATCACGCCCCACTAATCGGAAGCGCAATGAGCGTACTGTATACGGATTGACTGCACCGACGGTGGACGCTCGTGGAATTTGCTCACCCCGCAACTCGACATCAGCAGCCAATGGATTGGGTTTTAATAAAAGGCTCATCGCGGGGATCGTTCGTTCGGGTCTAAAACTAATTAAACCATTAGCATCGACCGCACGAGCCACTCGAATAAGAGCACCAACCCCATCATCAACGCCCAATGCGACACCGCCCGCTGTTGAGGCATTAGCATTGACTTGCTCCCAAGAATAACTAATGCCATTACCATCAGCATCTGTCCAAGCAGGGCTTTTTAAGACAAAAGGTGTTCCAGCCGGAATATTAGACCTCTTGCGAAAGTAAGGGCGTACCACGATAATGAGGGGCATGACCTATGAATCGATTAAAGACTTATCGGCGGCGGCCTTTAGACGTAGCATTGGAATTGAACGAGACGTGTTCCACGAGCTGGTGGAGGTACTAGCCCAAGCGGAAGCGGCAAAGAAGAAGTCGGGTCGACCGAGCTTAAGCCTTGAAAATCAACTGTGCCTGACCTTGAGCTACTGGCGCGAATACCGCACCTTGTTTCACTTAGGCATAAGTTATGGAGTTCATGAATCCAATGCTCAACGGATCGTGAAGCGGGTTGAAGCGCGTCTGGCGGCATCGGGTGTCTTAGCCTTAGCAAACCCCACGACGAGCACCGACAGCACCGACGCACTAGCGACTGAGGCGGCGACGACTTTACGTACCGTGGTGATCCTTGATGCGAGCGAAGTACCGATCGAACGTCCTAAAAAAGTCAAGAGACCCACTACAGCGGTAAGCAGCATACCCACACCTTAAAATTTCAGGGGGTGATTGATCAGGCGGATGGCTGTTTCTTACAGGTCAGCTTAGCCTCTCAGCAGATGCATGATATCACCTTGGCTCGCCAACAGACCGAGGCGTTGCCCAAGGGTACACTCTGTTTAGTCGATTCCGGTTATCAAGGTTTGGTTTTGGAAAACTGTACCGTGGTTTGGCCGTTCAAACCGTCTAAGCGGCGGCGGCTGGAACCTGAAGAGCACGCCTTTAATCGACGCTTGGCTCAAGTACGGGTGAAGGTGGAGCAATGTATCCGCTGCTTGAAAGTCTTCCGTATTCTCAAAGGCGTTTATCGCGGACGACGACAGCGATTCGACCTCCGTTTGAACTTGATTGCTGGCTTAGTCAATCGCCTAATCCTTAACGGATAACTTTCGCAAGAGGTCTAATGACTGATCCCTCGCTTTAACTAGAAATAGTAACTTATTGATTTAAATAGATGACAAAGAAGTTTTGACAACCCTACATCAACTCTTTCCTCGACCTTGAAGCTAACAAAAATAGCTAGGGTTATCAAGCGTGATGGGTAATTACTATCTATCTGCTTGCGCTACAAGCAACACAATATCGCTGATTCATCATTTTACGCAACGCTGCAAATGCATTACAGTAAGCGGCCTGAAAATCCCTCATTCTTGCTATTTTTGGAGTCCATCATGGGTCAAAATTATTTCAATACGCTACCATTGCGTGTACAGCTCGAAGAACTCGGCAAATGCCGCTTCATGGATCAGTCTGAATTCGCCGAAGGTGTGAATTACATTCGTGACAAGAAAATCGTCATTATTGGCTGTGGCGCACAAGGCTTGAACCAAGGCTTGAATATGCGTGATAGTGGCTTGAATGTGAGCTATGCATTGCGCGCTGAAGCGATTGCAGAAAAGCGCAAATCGTGGAAAAACGCGACTGAAAATGGTTTCAAAGTCGGCACTTATGAAGAACTGATTCCGACTGCTGATATCGTGATGAATCTGACTCCAGACAAGCAACATACTTCAGTGATTAATGCGATTATGCCGCTGATGCAGCAAGGTGCTTGCTTAGATTATGCACACGGCTTCAACTTAGTTGAAGAAGGCATGCAGATTCGCAAAGACCTGACCGTTGTCTTGATGTGCCCGAAATGCCCCGGCTCTGAAGTGCGTGCTGAATATGTACGTGGTTTCGGTGTACCAACCTTGATCGCAGTCCATCGCGAGAATGATCCAAATGGCGACGGCTTAAAAATCGCCAAAGCCTTAGCTTCTGCGACGGGTGGTGATCGTGCGGGCGTCTTGGAATCCTCCCCGATCGCCGAAGTTAAATCTGACCTGATGGGCGAGCAAACTATTCTCTGCGGCATGTTGCAAACGGGTGCTCTGCTCTGCTTCGACAAAATGGTTGAAGAGGATATTGACCCAGCATGGGCAGCTAAATTCGTGCAATACGGCTGGGAAACCGTTACTGAAGCTCTCAAGCACGGCGGCATCACTAATATGATGGATCGCTTGAGCAATCCAGCGAAAATCCGCGCCTTTGAATTGTCCGAAGAATTGAAAGACATCATGCGTCCTCTCTTCCAAAAGCATCAAGACGACATCATGTCTGGCAAATTCTCCAGCACGATGATGGCGGATTGGGCAAATGACGACCAAGACTTACACCGTTGGCGCGCAGCTACTGCGGAAACTCCATTTGAAAAGCAAGCGATTACTGACCAAGCGATCAGCGAACAAGAATACTTTGATAAAGGTATTCTGATGGTAGCAATGGTGCGCGCGGGCGTTGAACTTGCGTATGAAACGATGGTGGAAGCAGGTATTGTTGAAGAATCGGCTTATTATGAGTCTCTGCACGAAACTCCATTAATTGCTAATACTATTGCCCGTAAAAAGCTGTATGAAATGAACGTCGTTATTTCGGATACCGCTGAATACGGCTGCTATTTATTCGACCAAGCCGCACGTCCTCTACTGCTTGAAAAATTCATGCCGAAGATTAAATCAGATGTGATTGGTCGTGGCTTGAACCTGAAAGATAATGGCGTGGATAATCGTCAGTTGGTCTATATCAATTCTGAACTACGCAATCACTCAGTGGAAATTATCGGTGAAGAACTGCGCTCTTATATGACTGATATGAAGAAGATTGTTTAAGCTGGTTTAGTTTGATTGCAGAAGCTCTTGTAAACACTCAAGGGCTTTTTGTTTTGGTCTTCTATAAATATTTTTTAGCTAACTTTCAACTAGCCTTAGCCTAAAACTATCATCATACTTTTTGGCAATCGAACTTCATCCTTGCAAGTTATCATTGGCAATGATAATTTACAAGGATGATTAAACGAACCCTTATGCCGCATCTACTCGAAGCACTACAACATCAACCCGCTGTAGTGCTGCTGGGTGCTCGCCAAGTAGGGAAAACCACTTTAGCTCACCAGCTCCTTGCTACTCATCAAGCGATCTACATTGATTTAGAAGATTATGTGCAACGTGACGGCGTGATGCAAAACCCTAAACTCTTCTGTGAGCAACATAAACACGAGCTAGTCATCCTTGACGAAATCCAAAACACCCCCGCCTTATTTCCAGTACTACGTGGCGTGATTGATCAACGTCGCCGCGAAGGGCGCGATTCAGGGCAATTTTTATTATTAGGCTCTGCTTCGATTGAGCTGATGAAACAAGCAGGCGAAAGCCTTGCAGGACGGGTAGCTTATCTTGATCTCACCCCATTAAATGTGCTTGAAATAGGCAAATCCCAGACTGAAACACTCTGGACTCGGGGCGGTTTTCCACAAAGCTATCTGGCACATTCCGATGAAGATAGTTTTCGTAAACGCAAATATTTGATTCGTAGTTATTTAGAAAGGGATATTCCCTTCTTTGACCGCTCAGTTCCTCAAGAAACTATGCAGCGCTTATGGCTGATGCTGGCACATTTGCAAGGCCAGCCCTTTAATGCTAGTCATATTGCTAACAACTTAGGTTTAGATTATCGAAAAGTCATTGCTTATACTGATTTACTCGTTGATTTAATGCTGGTGCGGCGTTTGCAGCCTTTTCATATCAATATTGGTAAACGCTTAGTTAAAACACCGTTATTATATATTCGAGATAGCGGCTTATTACATACATTACTGACACTTCCTACTTGGGATACTTTGATTACGCACCCTATTGCGGGTGCAAGCTGGGAAGGCTTTGTGATCGAAAACTTATTGGCTATTTTACCGGATGAGGTTATACCCTATTTTTACCGTACCAGCAGTGGAGCGGAAATGGATTTAGTGTTGCTTTATCCCGATCAAAGTAAACTAGCAATAGAAATCAAACGTAATCCACGCCCTAAACTCAGCAAAGGCTTTTACAGCTCCCAAGCTGATTTACAAGCACGCCATAATTATGTAGTGACACCGGAAGAAATTACTTTTCCTATCAATGAACAAACGACACAAATAGGTTTGTATACTTTGATGGAGAAATTGAAAGCAGCGAACTAAATGACTAGTGAGGATATTCACAGTTCACCGTAAAAACCCATGCTCCGCCAAAAATGCCTCAGTAATTCCACTTGAAGAGACTTCAGCCGCTTTATCCCCCAACAACAAACGCTCTAAATACCGCGCTATTACATCGACTTCTAAATTCACTTTAGAACCCGCACGATAGCCGGACATAATCGTTTCTTGTAAAGTATGCGGGACGATATTTAATTCAAAAAAAGCACCTTCGACTTTATTCACCGTGAGGCTAGTACCGTCCACACAGATCGAGCCTTTTGCTGCAATATATTTAGCTAATCCATCCGGTGCTTTTAAACGAAAACGTACTGAGCGCGCATCATCATGGCGGCTGATTATTTCGCCTAAGCCGTCCACATGGCCACTGACTAAATGCCCACCTAAGCGCGTACTGAGTGTTAAGGCTTTTTCTAAATTCACGCTGGAGCCAAGATTTAACTGACCGATGCTAGTGAGGGATAAAGTCTCACGTGAAACATCAGCGCTGAAACTGGAGCCATCTAACACTACTACCGTTAAGCAGACTCCATTCACTGCGATACTATCGCCCAATTGCACATCGCTCATCTCAAGCTTGCCGGTAGCAATTGTTAAACGCAGATCGCCACCAATCGGCTGCAGGGCGCGAATCGTACCCAGTGCTTGAATAATCCCCGTAAACATTGCCCTACTCCTTATGAAAATCGGCTAAGATTCGCCAATCCTGCCCAACTGCACGCATATCTCGAATATTTAAAGCATAACGCTCAGCCATGTTAGCCAGTGGCAAATTAAACAAAGGCCGTGCCGCTGAACCCATTAAATGGGGAGCCATATACAGCACTAACTCATCAGCTAAGCCCTGCTCAATCAAGCTACCGCTTAAAGTCGCGCCTGCTTCCACATGGACTTCATTAATTCCATTCAGTACTAAAGTGGTCAGCACTTCAGTTAAATCTAAGCGAGTACCTGAGAATTGCCGAATACTCACACCTAAACTCTGTAAAGCAGCAATTTTTGCCGTATCGGTGCTACAGGTATAAATCAGTACCTTACCAGCGCTCTTTAATAAAGGTGCAGCCAGTGGAAAACGTAAGTTTGAATCTAATACCACCCGTACAGGCTGGCGTACTTCGCCTTCAATACCTAAATCAGCAGCGCTTAGACGCAGATTAAGCTGTGGTTGATCCATCAGCACTGTGTCAATGCCGGTTAAAACTGCCCCCGCTTGCGCCCGCCAAAACTGTACATCACGCCGCGCTGCTTCACCGGTAATCCACACACTTTCACCGGAAGCCATCGCCGTGCGCCCATCTAAACTCATTGCCATTTTAATGCGTACCCACGGGCGCTTGCGCTCCATCGCACTCACAAACCCTGGATTCAAAGCACGGGCTTCGGCTGCTAATAAGCCGGAAGCGGTTTCCATACCGGCTGCGGTTAGCCACGCTAAGCCTTGGCCTGCCACTAAAGGATTGGGGTCAACCATTGCGGCAATGACTTTGGCGACACCCGCTTGCACTAAAGCCTCAGCGCAAGGCGGGGTACGTCCGTAATGCGAACAGGGTTCTAAGCTGACATAAGCGGTTGCACCTTGAGCGCGCTCTTGAGCAGCTCGCAAAGCGAAGACTTCTGCATGGGCTTGGCCTGCGCGCTCATGCCAGCCTTCGCCCACAATTTGCCGGTCATGCACAAGCACGCAGCCAACACGGGGATTAGGATGAGTGGTGTAGAGACCGCGCCGTGCTAATTGCAAAGCACGCGCCATGTAGGCGTGATCATCAGCAGAAAAATCAGGCATTTATAGATTTAAACTAAGCCATCAGTTGAGGGTTTTTTATCATCAGGAAACTCGCTTTCCATCCGATCAATCATGTTACGAAATTCAGCCATACTACCAAAACGCTGATAGACCGACGCAAAGCGAATATAAGCCACTTCGTCCAAATGACGCAGCTCAGCGAGAACTAATTCGCCAATCAGAGCGGAAGCGACTTCGCGCTCCCCACTCATCAGTACCTTTTTGCGGATACGGCTAATCGCGGCTTCAGCTTGATCAATCGTGACGGGGCGCTTTTCCAAAGCACGCATAATGCCAGCGCGCAGCTTTTCATCATGAAAAGGTTCACGAGCGGCATTCGATTTAATCACCCGTGGCATGGTTAATTCAGCGAGTTCATAGGTGGTAAAGCGCTCCTCACAAGCTGAGCACTTACGCCGCCGCCGAACTTGCTCACCCTCGCTGGCCAGCCGCGAATCAATCACGCGCGTGTCTTCCGCACCACAAAATGGGCAACGCATCTTAAGCTGCGTAAACCGGGAAGCGTTTGCAAATTTCCAACACTTGGCCTTTCACGCGCTCGATGGTAGCTATATCTTCAATATTATCAAGCACATCAGCCATCCAGTTAGCTAGCTGCTGAACCTCAGCCTCTTTAAAGCCACGAGTCGTGATAGCTGGCGTACCCACACGAATCCCGCTGGTGACAAACGGAGACTGCGGGTCATTCGGTACTGAGTTTTTGTTCACAGTGATATTCGCCGCGCCTAAAGCCGCATCAGCCGCTTTGCCCGTCAGACCTTTAGCAATCAAATCAACTAACATTAAGTGATTATCGGTACCGCCAGACACGATGTTATAGCCACGACTGATTAAAGTTGCGGCCATCACTTTAGCATTCTTCACCACTTGCTGTTGATAGCTAGTGAACTCAGGCTCTAAAGCTTCTTTGAAAGCGACTGCTTTGCCTGCAATCACATGCATCAAAGGGCCGCCTTGAATACCAGGGAACACTAAAGAATTGAATTTCTTTTCTAAATCAGGATTCGCTTTGGCCAAAATAATTCCGCCCCGTGGGCCACGTAAGGTCTTGTGCGTGGTCGAAGTGGTCACATCCGCGATTTGTACGGGGCTTGGATAGACACCTGCCGCAACTAAACCCGCCACATGCGCCATATCCACCATCAAATAAGCACCGACTTTATCGGCAATTTCACGGAATTTTTGCCAGTCAATCACCCGCGAATAAGCAGAAAAACCTGCTACGATCATTTTCGGCTTATGCTCAACGGCTAAGCGCTCGACTTCAGCATAATCAATATAGCCTTCAGCCGTGATGCCGTATTGAACTGCATTGTAGATGCGCCCAGAGAAGTTGACTTTCGCACCATGCGTCAAATGACCACCATGCGCCAAACTCATACCCAGCACCGTTTCGCCTGGATTCAATAAGGCCATATACACCGCAGCATTGGCTTGTGAACCTGAGTGCGGCTGCACATTGGCATAGTCAGCACCAAATAATTGCTTCACACGATCAATCGCCAATTGCTCAGCCACATCCACATACTCACAACCACCGTAGTAGCGCTTTTCTGGATAGCCTTCAGCATATTTATTAGTTAAAACAGAACCTTGCGCCTCTAAAACACGCGGGCTAGCATAATTTTCGGAAGCAATTAGTTCGATATGCTCTTCTTGGCGCGTGGCTTCAGCAGCCATTGCTTGCGCTAGTTCTGGGTCGTAGCTGGCAATATTCATAGATTTTGAAAACATGCTGCTAAATTCTCCTGCACGTTATTGAGTGGTGATAGCTGCGTATCATAGCAATAATTAACCGCCTGACCTATGCTGTTCAGTACAGAATTCTTAAATCCTCTTGCCAGAAAAGCAGGTTTTTTATCCTAAACCTGCTCAGTAAGATGATTAGCCAGTCGAAGCAGGAGCAGGTGAGCCATAAATCTTGCCAAAAACGACAGAGGGCTTACCATTAAAATCATAACATTGCAACGTTGTACCAAGCTGCTGCACACTGCCAGCACGTCTTAACACCCTCAAATATCGTCCTTCCCAACTACCTATATCAATAGTTGGTTTACCGGGCTCTGGGCGCATAACCTCGCAAGGATGCTCTCCCCGGCTAATCTGACTGACTTTAAAGCCGCGATTACCAACTTGGGCAAAGTTGGCTACATAATTATTACAACCTGCCGTACCCACCATCTTAGTTTGCTCAACTAACATGGTCATTCTTAACTCTTTGGGCACTTGATTATTATAAATCGACATTACAAACCAACGTGATCCTAACAAGGAAGGTCCACCACTATTTAAGGGGCAAGCACCGATTGGTAAGACAGTAGGTACTGCTGTCTCAGCAGCAAATAGCTGATCGGCTAAAATAACCAAGGGTAAAATTAAAAAAGTTCTGCGCGTTAATTGTGCAGAGCTCACACGAACGACCTCGCCAGTCATAGTTCCCTCTCCTAGATTCTGTTATGCACTATTGCTGCTAACAAATTTATGAGTTTTGGCAGCACTTTTAAGTATAGGTAAGGAAACAACAATGCACCGAAAATTTGAGCGAATTATCAACAAATTTTGGCATTTAAACCACATGCTGTTAGATCAAGAGAACAGGCATCAGCAGGCAAGCTAGTACCTAATCTTTGTCCCAACCGTAACCAATCGAAAAATGGCCCTGGATCAGTTTTGCGCTCAGGGGCGATATGCTGATGTCCTGTAATATGCGTTGTAGATAGACTGGGGTAATGCAGGCATAAACCTACTATAACCTGCTCTAATTGCAAGTACTGCTCGTCGGTAAACGGCGTAAAATCGGTTCCTTCTAATTCAATGCCAATTGAAAAATCATTACAACGACTACGCCCTTGATAGATAGAAATACCTGCATGAAAAGCTCGCAAGTGAAACGGCACATATTGCACAAGCTCACCATTACGCCGAATTAATAAATGACTCGCGACTTTTAGGTGGCAAACTTCTGCAAAAAAAGGATGCTCATTACTATCCAAGGTATTTGTAAATAATTGATCAATATACTTCCCACCGAACTCACCAGGTGGCAAGGTAATGTTATGAATGACGATGAGTTCAGGAATGCAACCAACAGGCCGCTCGTCATGGTTGGGAGATAGGCATTGCCGAGCCTCTGCTAATAAACCCGTTTTAGTATCGATTACCATTGTTACAATTTTCTCTATAGACAAAAATTACCCAAAAGCCATTATCCAATCTAGATTAAATAAATTAAATCTATAGATAATTATTTAACGTCAAAACATAAGATTTTTTTATATAAGTCCCAACCAAAGTTATTCGCTGTAGATATAAACGCCAACTGCATTCATTAATTTATTGTTAATAAAGTAACACTTATAATTGACCCACTAAAAATACAAGCCCAAGGGCAAGGGTGCTTGTACAAGTTTTTCAAACAGGGGAAATTTAAATGCACGTAAAGATCAACATTCGTTGGTGTGTCACTCTTTTAGCTTTGACTTCATCGCTGGTAGCTGTAACAGCACATGCTGAAACGCATGTTCCGTATAAAATCCAGATGAGCAGAAGTCAGCCAGATGAACCACTACGCAAATCTACTATCATGGGTCGAGTCAAAGATCTCTATGCTGGACGGATTCTTTCAATCGAAGCCCAACAAGATCGTGGCGCCGATTGCCATGTCGTTAAGCTGATCGGAGATGACGGTGAATTCCGTATTATCCATGTAGCATGCAACGATTGATTCATATCTACTTTAAATCGTAACAAATTCGCAAGCCTAGCTCTTAAAGCTGGGCTTTTTCTTTCTTGAACTGTGTCTTGATAGTTTTTTATTCTATAGCTTCAGTGTATGATGACTGAATCAAAGAGTCTGTCAAATAAACTGTGTAACACGTTTTTCATAGGGCGGAGAGCGGAACCCGCTCTTCACCGAACATAAGTAAAAAAGTCTGCAAAGCGGGTTTCCAGTGGTGAATGACCGACCACTTTTGCG